>Ga0307509_10000025_pt1 | contig 235550 bp, 195 predicted proteins | sample 10_EM_MG_FD_202245 | JGI IMG/M metagenome (GOLD analysis project Ga0307509, IMG submission 202245) | Populus trichocarpa ectomycorrhiza microbial communities from riparian zone in the Pacific Northwest, United States - 10_EM | ecosystem: Host-associated > Plants > Roots > Unclassified... | reverse complement strand
CGTCCTGCCACTGCCTACCTTTCAGGTGCGGGTTGTGGATGGGACAGTAGAAGTCGCTGTCTGACACGCCAGACAAACCAAGCCGCGGGTAATGCCACGCAGGCGCCCGCCAGAAACGGCGCCTTGGAGCCCAGCATTGCGTACAACGGTCCTGATGCAAACGGGCCGATGACTCTTGCCAGGCTGCTGCTCGACTGATACGTCCCCATGACTAGCCCGCGGTCGTGCGTATCGGACTGCTTCGAGGCCAGCGCCGAATTGCTCGGCGTGAATGCGCCGCTGCCGATACCACACAGCGCAAGCCCCATCACGGTCACCCCGGCACTGGGCGCTTCGGACACAATCAACAATCCGGTGACGAACAGCAGGATGCCGATGGTCGCCAGCTTGATCTCTCCCAGGCGAGGCACCAGCACGCGCACCAACACTCCCTGCGTCAGCACCGCCAGCACGGCAACGCAGAAGATGAGGAGCCCCACCGTCCGCGGCCCGAAACCGTACTTGTCCAAAGCCCACAGTCCCAGGATCGAATCGAGTATCGATTGAGCGATGGTCACCAACAAAGCGGCGGCCGCAATGAAGCGCAAAGCCGGACGCTCCAACAACAACTGCAGGGCACCAACGCGGCGCGATCCCTCACGCCGTTGCGCACGCAGCTCCGCCGTGTTGCTCTCCGGCAGCAGGAACGCCACCAGCAGTATCGCCAACACACTCAGACAAGCCGATACCGCGGCGGGCAACAGGAAGTTCGCCGTGTGCAGATCGTTGCCGGCCAACACACCGCCGATGGCCGGCCCAAGAGTGAAGCCCGTGCCAATCGCCGCTCCGATGAGCCCCAAAGAGGCCGCCCGCTTGTGTGGCTCACTGACATCGGACGCATAGGCGAAGGCCGCTGAGATGTTGCCCGCCATGAACCCGCCGAGCATGCGCGAGACCAACAGCCAGCCGATGCTACCGGCGAAGCCGAGAATCAAGTAGGAGACACACGCGCCCGCCAGACTGCTCATGAGGATCGGGCGGCGACCGTAGCGATCGCTGAGGCGTCCCCAGAACGGAGCTGCGATCAACTGGCACAGCGAGTACGTCCCCATGATCGGTGTGATCCATTCCGCCGGCGCATGAAACCGCACGCCCATGTAGGGCACCAGCGGAATGAGAATTCCGAAGCCGAGGATGTCAATCACACTGACCAGGAAAAGAGAGCCGAGCCGCCTATCCAAATGAATGTGCCATCAGTGATTGGGAACGATCTGCCGGATGTCGGCGCCCGGGCGCGCAGCGGGCGGAATGTAGTCGTGCGCCCCACGGATGATGAGATTGGGGATGCGGCCGTCATCCCAGTCCGCCGCAAGCTCTCCACCCGTACGCAGGATAGCAATTTGCAGCGACGGCACCAGCCACATCCGGTTGCCACCACCCTCGACAACGAACACATCGTTGGTGGCATATGGCGACATGCCTGGAGCTGCGTGGGCGCCCAGGTGGAGGTAGGAGCCATGGTTGGGGTTGCTGGCGGCGGGCTTGAGCAACTCCGGTACCCAGCGCGGAACGATGACTTCGTCTCCCTGGTAATTGCCGTTTTGCAGTAGCAACTCGCCGACACGCAACCAGTCACCTTGGCGCGCCTTGAATCCCCGACCCACGTGCGCGTGGCCACCGGCGCGATCCAACGCCAACGAGGCGTCACCGGCGCCGATTCGCGACCAGATCCCCTGCGACAGATATTCGGAGTACGACTGTCCCGTGGCAGCTTGAATGACGTAACCCAGAAGATCGGGATCAACGCTCGGATCGGCCCAATGTTTGCCAGGAGGGTGCGCGAGCGCGAGGCCCAGGTGGCTCTCGATGTTCTGGCTGTTGATCAAGGTGCAGGGCGAGGTGCCCAAGCCGAGGCCACTCGAGTTCTGCAGCAGGTTGCGCACGGTAATCTCGCCGCGCGGATCGTGAGCCCATTGCGGGATGAGATAGCTGAGTTGTTCGTCCGGCCAGCCGATTTTGCGTTCCTGGATGGCCACACCCGTGACCAGCGCCGCAAGCACGCGGCCGAGGCCTTCCGAGTCCACTACGGTGTCGAGATTCGAGCCCTGCCAGTACTTCTCGAAGACGATATAGCCGTGACGGGTCACTATCAGCGCGCCGCTCTGCTGCTTCTGCGCGTACTGCGCGGCGTCCTCGAGCGCCCCCACATCAAGCTGCTCAGCCGCGGGATCCTCACGTGGTGCGGGCGGCTGATTACTCCCTTGCAGCGTCACGCGAGGACTGTCAGCCGCGACGGCTGGGCAGGCCACGGCTGCAGCCCCAGCCGCGGAGCCGCGCGGCATGACGCCCCACCGCGCGAGCCAATGCGACGGATCGCGCGCAACGACAAGAGCCAAAGCGACAACCACGGCAAGCGCCGTCCATTTGAGCAACAACTTCAATTTCAGCCTCCGGCCAGTCTGCTGGAACGAACGGCGGACGATCGTACCGGACCGCAATAGATCGCGCGCCCGCCAGCGAGCTCGAGTTCGTGCGTGGCGTAGGCGGGCCACTCGGAACGGTAGTGCGTCGTCATGACGACGGCAGTTCCCGAGACGACCAGCGTCGCAACGTGGGCCATTAAACTTAATCGGGTGGGACTGTCTACGCCGGAAAAGGGCTCATCCAGGAGCAAGAGCCCTGGCCGGCATACCCAGGCCCGTGCAAACAGAACGCGCCGCAATTGCCCGTAGGAGAGCTCCTTGAGCGTTCGCAGCGCCAGGTCGCCCAATCCAAAGAACTCCAGCGATCGATCTGCCGCAGCGCGGTCCGCGGCACTCGGCGCGTCGTTCAACCCGATGCTGGCGTGTCGTCCCGATTGGACCACGGCCGCGACAGTCAGTCCCTGTGGATGCTCGGACTGAAGGTGCGGAGCGACAATACCGACTTTCCTTTTGAACTCTTGCAGTGGAACACCGGGCACGATCCCGGCCCGCTCGATGCGCCCTCCGCTAGCCACCCCATGGTCGCCGTACAGCGTTCGCAGCAGAGTAGTTTTTCCGGATCCATTGCGTCCGTGAACCACCCAGCAATCACCAGGACGAACATCGAAGGAAAGATTCTCGAGCACCCGCTGTTCGTCCAGATAGACGGACGCATGGGTGAGTCGGATCAACGACTGCGCAGGTGAGCGGCGGCTCGTTGGCTTGCGCGTCGACGCCACTGGCGCTCCGGCGGCAACGGGCCCGTCCGCGTGCAGCCATTTTCGCAGTGGCGCGTTGCGCAACACGCCGCGGTAAACAACATGCCCCTTCTCCAGAACGAGCGCATGGGTAGCCGATCGCGGCACGTCCTCGAGGCGATGAGTTGCCAGCACCCACGGCATGCTCGCGCGCTTTGTGTCATGAAGCCAACGCATGGCGCGACCGTGGTTGGTCTCATCCAGACCGCTCAACAATTCGTCCAGCAACAACAGCTTCGGCCGTGACGCGAGGACCCTGGCAAGCAGCACGAGGCGGCGCTCGCCGTAAGAAAGCGACAGCATGGGACGGTGGGCGAGCGAAGCGATCGCCAGGCGCGCCAACAGCGCAGCGATGCGACGGCGATCGGCGGGCTCCAGCGGATTGAGTGGAATATCAGTGCGGTACAAACCTGTACCGACAATCTGCTCCACCGAGTGATTCCAGCCATAGCGCTCGTATTTGTCCTGGCGCTCGGGACCGACATAACCGATCTCTTCCTTCACTTCGAACGGCGAGCGGAACGTTTCATTGCGCCAGCGGTAACGGCGCGAGCTGTTGGCGACCGCCGACGGTGAGCTCGAGTCGGCCGGTGTAGGCCAGACGGCTCCCGCAATGATTTTCAGCAATTGGGTTTTGCCGGCACCGTTGCCGCCGGCCAGCACCCAGCGCTGCCCGGGTCGGATAGTCCAACTGACATCATGGAGAATGACGCGCTCCTGTCGGGTGAGACCCAGGTGTTCCAGGCGCACTTCGACATGGCGAGCCTCCGACTTTCCGGATCGCCGCATTGATTCACAGTTCCAACTCGTGGATAGGCTATTCTCGCACGCCTGGAGGCGGGTTATGCCCATTCGGCTGTTCGCACCTCGATACTGGGCCACATGGCTCGCGCTTGGCCTGATGAGGGTCTGCGCCCTGCTTCCCTACAGCTTGCTGGTGAGGATGGGTCGCGGGCTCGGCGGCGTGATGCTGCGACTGCCCATCCCCTTCATCCGCACCGCCGTGCGCAACATTGAGCTGTGTCTGCCGGACCTGGGCGCCACCGCGCGTGCCAAGCTTCTGAAGCAGCACCTGGAAAGCATCGGCATCGGCCTGTTCGAGACCGCCTTCTCATGGTGGGCTTCACCTGAGCGAGTGCGGCGAATCATCCGGATCGAAGGGCGTGAACATCTCGAGGCAGCGCTGGCCCACGGCCACGGAGTCATTCTGCTCACCGCCCATTTCACCACCCTGGAAATGGGGGGCCGCATGCTGGCCTCGGTGCAGCCCACGAGCTTTCTGTATCGGCCAACCCGCAACGAAGTGCTGGCGTGGATTCTGGCACGCTGTCGCCGTCGTTTCGGCGGCCATCCGATTCCGCGTGATGACATCCGCGGCTTGATCTCCGCGCTCAAACACAACGAGTGCGTGTGGTATGCGCCGGACCAGAGTTATCGCAAGAAGGGCGCGCAGATGGTTGAGTTGTTCGGCATCCCCGCTGCAACCAACACCCTCACGTCGCGGCTCGCGCGCATGACCGGTGCAGCCGTACTGCCCTACTTCTTCGAGCGTCTGCCAGGCGCACAGGGCTATCGTGCGGTCATTCATCCGGCGTTGGAGAACTTCCCCAGCGAGAGCCCGGTGGCCGACACCGAGCGCTTCAACCATCTCATCGAGGCGCAGGTGCGCAAGGTCCCGGACCAGTACCTGTGGATTCACCGCCGTTTCAAGGGCCTCACCGACGACTATCCCGACTACTACGGACCTGTGGCCCAGGTGTCTGGAACAACAGCCACTCCCTCGACGCATTTGTGATCAGTTTCCCAAATCCGCTCATCGCAGGGCCCTCCAGCGCGAGCTGATCCTTCAGCCATGCTAGCGTTGCATGCGAGGAAGGATGCCGATGTCAGATACCGTATTAGCCGCGATCATCACTGCAGCCGCGACCGTTTGTATCTCGCTGTTGCAGCTACGCTTTTCCCTGAGCAAGAACGGCGGCACGCGCATGCAGGCGGCTGTCGGGCAACGTAAGGGACGACACCCCTTTGCCCTCTTGTTCATAATCATCGTCGCCTCGGCGGTGGGCGGTTTTGCGCTCTCGCAATGGCTGACCGAAAACGATCGCCTGTCGCAGAGCGTGCTCCAGCACGAGCTGCAGGATCGCGTCGATCAGATCTCGCGTGCCACCGCCCAACTCGAGCAGACACGCGCGGGTGTCCGTGCCGAAATCGAGGAAAGCGTTCTTCGCAAGATCGGCACTGAAGGCGTAGTGGTCATGGCGACGGTAGGACCTTGCCGCCCTTCCCTGGTTGTCAGTCCGCCGGGTGCCGCAACACCTCCTGGAGTGACTGGCGAGACTGCTCAAGCCGCCGCGCCGGTCTGCACGGAGTCGGAGGCAAGCGCAGTCACTCTGTGCGCAACGGTTCCGGAAGACGCCACGATAACGGAAGTCGAGCTATACACACGGCCAGCGCAGTCCGATACACCTTGGAGCACCAGTCGGGTGATGGCGGGTCAGGAGACCGGCCAGGCGCGCTTTGCAGAGAAGTACGCAGAGGCGGCCGAAGCACCGGGATCCAAGCAGATCTGCGAGGGATTTGCCCAGTGGTCCACTGAGCACGCACGCGTCGCGCGGATGGTCGTTCGATACGGCATCTGAGTCAGTTGAGCACGTCCTGATCCGGAGGCGTCCAATGCTCCGCCAGGTCGCTGACTTCACGGCGGCGCACCGACGCGGGGTTGAAGTTGAGGCGCACATGAACGTGCGTGGCCGGATGCCGGCCCGCTCCGCTGCGCAACCTATCCTGTACGGCCAGTGTAGACAGATCGGCGCACTCACCTACCAGCAACGGATGCCAGTCGCCGGCCGCATTGCTGGTTGCGAAAATGTAGTTGCCGGGTCCGGGTGTCAGACGCGCGGGCCAGTCAAACACCTCGTAGGTATACATCTCGCCTGACTGCCCAGCCCATTTGTGTCGCTCGGGCGCGCGCGTGTTGGCACGCCGGTCACCGAGCAACAGTCCGAACGCCCCTACGGGCTCGAAACCCAGCGACTCGTACAGCTTGCGTGCCGGCGCGTTGTCTTCGCCCGTGAACAGCACCAGCTTCTCGAAGCCGAGGCGCGTGCGGCAATCATCGACCAACAGTTGCATCACCGCCCGGGAGAGTCCCTTGCGGCGCTCGGCGGGCCGGGTGTACACGCCACCCACCTGGCCGAGGGACCCATAGGTTGCATTCAGGGCGGCAATGGAAACCAACTCGTAACAATCATCGAAGGCGCCCCACCACAGTCCCGAGCGGATGCGCACCATGAAGTCCGTACGGCGCTGCTCGAGTGTGGCCTGCAGCGGCAGACTCAACTCCGCGAAATAGGCTGTGTTGAGTCGCTCCCACTGAACGAAATCATCGGCATCGAGTGCACGGGTGAGCAGCGACCTCGCGACGGTCCGGTCCGTGTCTTTCAACATCAGCCGGTACAGAACGTCTTTCAATGCGTGGGTGGTCTCGAAACGCGGGTCGGCGCGCAGCAGTTTCCAGAGCGCTTCGGCCATTGCCCACTCGCCCACGATGCCGCGAACCTCAATGGGCTCGGCCTCGCAGGACTCGAAAATCTGCTCCGCGAACCGCGTGCGTCCGCCGGCCTGCACCAGCAGGTTGCCACGGCGGGTCAGGCAGAAGACGGCCGCAATGTTTCCGGCTTCCTCAATGAAACGGAAGTTGCCGGAGTTCAGATGGCTTCCCAGGCGCGGCCCGAGGGCGGCCAGGGTGGACAGCAGGAATAGGGACGTGTCCACGTGACTTTCGAGGAAGCCGCGGACCCGTTCTAAATCTGAGTCTGTAACGTGTCGGATCATGGGTTTGCAGCAGGCCGCGTCGATGCTAGCGCCGCGCAAGGGCGGGCAGAACCGGACGAAGGTCCCGAGGCCACTGTGCGGCTCTCGCCTGAGCCATCGGCGGGCACGGGGCGATCCGTACCGGCATAATCCGACGCCACCATAGGTTTTGGATTAAATCACCCCGTGCGTCGCTGGCCCTTACTCGTTGTCCTTGCGCTCGCACCCGTCTGGATCATTGGAATTCTGTGCCGCGGCGCATGGACACCGGATGAGCCGCGTGAAGCAGATATCGCGTGGCGGATGAGCCTTCAGAGCGATCGCACGCTGCCGCAGCTTGCAGATACACCCTTCCTGGAAAAGCCTCCGCTGAGCTACTGGATGTCGGCAGCGGCGATTGAGGTGTACGGAGACTCGGCGGCGGCGGCCCGCGTCCCAAATCTGCTCTACGCGGTAGTCACCGCGCTTGCGATCGGTGCGCTGGCGTTCGCCATGGATGGAGGAGCCGCAGCCATAGTCGCGGCGCTGGTCGCCGGGACAGCCATCACGGCCTTCCGGGTAGCAATCTGGCTCGCGCCCGATGCTTGCCTATTGGCCGGCTGCGCGATCGCACTGCTCGGTGCGTACCTTGGTTATCGCGCGCCCCCCGGGCGTAGCAAGCTATTCGGCTACACCGTGATGCATGCGGGCGCGGCAGTTGGATTCATGGCCAAGAGCGCGCCCGGTTGGCTGGTGCCGGCGGTCGCCCTGGTTGCAATCATTGTGTGGGAGCGCAAGTGGTCGGAATTGCGACGCTGGGAGCTGTACTTCGGGTTGATAGTGCAGGCTTTGTTCATTGGACCCTGGATCTATGCTGTCAGCCGCGGTCCGCATGCCGAAGAGGCCTTTTCCTCTCTGTTCTGGCACAACATTGTCGGACGCTTCACCCAGATCTCAGGACCTGCTGCGCTCGACTATACGACCGGGCACAAGAACTCGCCGGGCAAGTACTTCATTGAGCTGCCGATCTACCTGCTGCCTTGGACGTTATTAGCCGTCGCAGCGGTTGGACGCGCATGGGAGCGTTTACGCAGCGGCATCGATCGCAGCACACCCTGGCGATTTGCCGTCTGTGCAATCGTGCCTTTCCTGATATTGCTCACGTTCGCGGCGACCGCGCGCGATATTTACGCCGCACCGATTCTGCTCGGCTTTGCGATATTGATTGGGCTGTGGTTGTCGGAATTGGTTATTGGTGGTCGCAGGCCCTCTCTTTCGCGCCTCGACCGGTTTGCGATCCGGGGTACTAATGTACTCGTTGCGGTGATTGCGGTTGGATTCGCGGCGGTGTTGAGCATTCTGGCGTTGGCCGCGCCCGGGTTATCCGGGATCAACTACGTGATCAATGCAGTCGTCGTGGTTGTGATTGCGCTCATTACATTGTTTTTTGCGTCCAACATGCAGCGGACAGGCGATGTTCTACGCGGGCTCTCTTGGACCTACGTCGCCTATGCCGCTACCGTGACTCTTAGTGGCCTTGCAATCTTCCCAACGATAGACAAATGGCAGGACCTCCCGTCGCTTGCACGGAACATTCACGACGACGCGCGCAAGGGACCGTTGGCGCTGCTCAATCCCGACGAAACGACCATTGCCATAATGGACCATCGATTGCGCACGCAGTTCGTGACTCTTGAAACGGACACGCCCAGCGAGAGTGCGGCGAAATTGGTGTCCGACTGGCTGCGGGCGCAGGGACCGCAAGCACGGGTCCTGGTGAAGATGCCGGGCCGGACTCCCGGCGATGTCAAGCGTGTGCTTGATCGCATTCATGCCACGCGCGCGCCGGATGACGGGATCGCGGGGACGTTGGCGAGCTCGGGGGTCGTTAAAATTATACGGCGATATGAGTTGCCGGAGGGGCGGCGATACGCGTTGCTGGGGTCACCCGATGGCGCGCTGCACTAGCCACACCAGCGCCAGCGCCGCGATGGCCGACGACCCCCACTGCATGACGGTACTGCGATAGAAGGTCGAGGCTCGAACGGCGTACGCCAGGGGCATCACGGCCGCAACCACCGCGAGTTGACCTAGCTCGACCCCCAGATTGAACCCCACGAGCGATACCACCCGGGCGCCCGGTGGCAACCCCATATCGGCTAGCACGGATGCGAATCCGAACCCGTGCAGCAGGCCGAATGCGAAAGCGATGCGCCAACGACCCTCGGTAACCTTCGGGAAGATGTTGTTCAACGCAGCGACAATGATCGATGCGGCGATCACCGACTCAGTCAGCCGGCTGGGCAACCGCACCACGTCGAATGCCGCCAACGACAATGTAATGGAGTGCGCAAGCGTGAATGCAGTAACGACTTTGAGGATGTTGACAAATGCCGGGCGTGCGAGCGGCACAGCCTCCCACTGTTGGTTTCTGCGTTTCAGAACCGCTGGCAATAGCAGCGAGAGCAGAAACAGGAGATGATCGATTCCGCTCCAGATATGCCAAACACCCGTCCTGGCATATTCGACGAACGCGCGCCAGGCCGACGGATGGTCGAGGGCAATCACTTTCGCGCCAGGACCTCCCAACACGCCACCGCTCGGGGTATCACCGCCCAGCACGCCACCGCCCAACACGCCGGTCTGCGTCGCGCCCCAGGCCGTGACAGTCAACAGCCCGCGGTGGGACGGGTCGATGTCCTGTAATAGCCGGTAGTCAATCAGCAGGCGGGTCAATCGCACCCCGCACGTTGCCGTGAAGGGCAACCACAAGTAGTTGCCGTCAACTCGTTGGTTGACCTCGATGGGCGCGAACTCCTGGGCGCAGCTGGAACCGTCGCCCGAGATCGACAGCCTGCTGCGAACGTACAACTCCAAGTCGTGCTGACGCGCCCGCGCCTCGCCCCAGGTGATCTTGCCGTCGCGGTTGGAATCGAGGCCAATCGCCAGCTCAGCGTCACGCAATGCAAGCTCAATGGTGCCGGTTATGTTGGACCCCTCCACATTCAGTGTGAGGAATCCGTTGCTGGCGATGTGAGCGCTGGCGGCAGAGGACCATGGCAATGCCAGCGCCAGTATCGCCATCACGCGCCATGCGCACACGGGCCAGGTATGCGCCAGGCAACGGCCCACAGCGGTCACGAGCGCACCCCTGTCACGGCCGAGCGCGCCTTAGTCACAGCGGCGCGCACCACCGTCACGGCGGTGATCCGCGCGTCCTGCATCCCATGCTCCCGCACAAACGCCAGGGCGGGCTCCGCAGCCTGCGGCGAACCAGCCGCGTAGGCCGCGCGAATCAACACCAGCACATCCTCTGACTCGCGCTGAACCTGCCAATTCTCCCGCGCCGCCAGCAGCGCCGCAGATGGATCGGCCTGCACGTCCAACAGGAATCGCGCCTCCTCGCGGCGATGCAACCCATCTCCACGTTGCGCTTCAGCCGCGAAAGCAGCCGCCAAGCGCGCGCGACTCTCCCCGAGCCCCGGATCGCCCAGTCTCTTTTGAGCTATCGCAATCCGCAGCAACAGGGGCTCGAGGCCCTCCTGTCCCTTGAGCAACTCCAAGGCCTCACGCGCCCGCCCATTGCGCAACAACACATCCGCGTAGGCAGCCCGAGTGTAGAAATCACTCGGGTTGGAGCGTAAACCACTGCTGAACCATCGCTCGGCTGCGTCGTCCTTGCCAAGCCGAACCGCCATTTCCCCCAATTCCGAGTCACGCCATGCGCGCTCCTCGTTGGGCAGATTCTGTGCGGGAATCTGGGAGATTGCTTCATAGGCAGGTAGCAATTCGCCCGTAAGACTGCGGACGCTCTGCCTGCACAACTCGGTCACGACCGGTTCGGCGCGGATGGCGACCTGCTCACACGCCGACAACGCCTGATCATAGTTGCCGAGCACTTTCAACACGGTCGCGCTGGTGAGCCAGGACTGCGGATCATTGGGCCGCAAGGCGCGAGCATGCTCCAACGCTCTCAGCGCACCTGGAAAATCGTGACGACTTTGCAAAACGGTTGCATGCAACACCAAGGCGTCGGCGGAGGTCGTCGTCGCGCCAACCCAGGGAACCAACACCGCTTCGGCATAGCCCAGGAATCGCAGGTCACCGGTAATCCGGGCCTGCTTGATGTAGTACTGCGCCAACGGCAGTGCTACATCGATCCGCTTCGAAGCAATCTGCCGGGTAGCGAGCTCGGCATGCCGCGTGGCCGGAGTGACTTCGGCGAGCACGGTGGAGTCATCTCGCGGGATGACCGGCCGCGCATCCACCATACTGGCTACCGTGCCCAGCAGGAGGACCCAAAGGAGGTCCCGAAAAAATCCCCCGCGCCAAGGGGCTCGCGCGGGGGTGAAGCTTCGATCACTCACTTCATCACCTGTCAGTCGATCGAGGTAGCGTCGGACTCTTCGTCATTGGTCGGATTCACTGACACCGCCCCTCCATTGACGGCCAGTGGATCGTCCGTCTCGGACTGTGCCTTCGCCTTCAACAGCACATCATTGACCGAAAGCATCATTGTCTGAGGCTGCGAGGGCGGAGCGGGCTGCATTGGCATTGCCGCGCTGTCATGGCCGCCGCACGCATACAGTGAGAGACACGCTCCTGCTCCCAATGCAAAAGCAATCAAGTTACTGGCTTTCACGAACATACTCCTTGATTAGCCGCACTGGCCTCAATCAGCCGAGCCGGAGGGTGAGCCCGCCAGCGGCGTGTTGAGATACGGGAAGGCAGCCAGGTAGTCGGCGGGATTCGGCAACGCGCCGTCGGTGTAGTGAAGCTGACGTGACGCATCGGATGTCTTGTCAGGATCGCTGGCACTGCCGTCAAACGGTGAGAGCAGAACGCCCATCGCAACGCGCAGCTCGATATCGACCACGTCGTCGATCGGCCGGCGCCCGTTCGGGAAGCCTGACGTATCCCCGGCAAGAACACCCAGATCCTTCTGCATGGCGATGGGAGTCACCGCCGTTGACGTATTCAGCCGCAGCTCTTCCGCGGCCTTGCCGCCCATGGGCTGATTCAACCCCGACACGCCGGTCAGAAACGCCGCAACCAGGTCATTGCGCGGATACACATTCGGTGCAACCACACCGGCTGATCCAAACAGAGTCTGCAGGAGAATGGGCAGGGACGGATTGGTCACGTAATCGGCAAACTGGCCATCATCCTTGGGCCGCGAAGCATTGAACCGATCCTTGTCGGGCAGGCCGATGACCAACTCGTTCACCAACGGCGCTCCCAATCGGGATACCTGTACCCAGGCACCGCCGCGCAGATCCGCGCCGGTTGGCTTGGTTACGGCACCCACGCTGGCAACACTCTTGTCACTCTGCGGAACTGGATTCTGGATGGCGGCCTGGCGGATGCTGGCTGTCGTCCAGCCACCGATGACCGGCTCGCTGCCGGCGGTCAGACATGCCGTCGGAATCTCCAGGGCCAGCGAAGTAACATTCAGGTCGCCAATGGTGTTTGGAGCCAGCGAGCGGCCATTGCCGTTCGGCGCGAGCTCTTCGACCGGATACTTGATGTTCACCAGGTCGAATGTCTCGCCCAGGTTCACCACGAACGGATCCTTGCGCTGCCCGACAAACACCTTGCCGGCGGTCGCACATCCCGGGATGGTGATGCTGTGGATGAAGCTATTGGCATAAGTGGCATAGTCGGCAATCGACTTGGCGCCAATGTTGTCCAAAGGCTTGGAGAACGTGGCCGCGCCGCCGGAGGCGTCAATGATCGCGGCGGAGGTGCCGTGCCTTCGGTCGCCCTTCACGAGTGTCAAGGTGTAGCTTTCGGCGACGTTTTGGGCACTCATGTCGGCTGCGGTGACCGGACCGATATTGGCCAGCGGCACCGGAATCGACTTGCCACCCGCCATGACGGCCAGGCCCTGGGTGGTTTTGGAGAATCGGAACTGGAACGTCAGGTCCTCAGCGCCATCGCCGTTGTTGTCGACGTGAATCTCATACAGCGCCTGCGGGTCGAGCGTGAAGTAGTTGGGACCGCCGTACGGCTCCTGCAGCGGCAGATAGTTGGCAATGATCGTTACGAAGCCCGTCCGCCCGGCCTCGTAGCTGTTGAACATGTAGAAATCACTCGCGTCCACCTTGGGCAGATTGGTGATAAACGGAGCTTCCCGGTGGCTGGAGGCCAGTACGGTGGACGTACCGGCCAAGGTCAATACGGCTGCGGCTGCCACGACGCGCAGTTTGATTCGATGGTTCATCGCAAAACCTTCCCTTTCCGAATGAGTTGATGGGTTGCAAGACTTACGCGCGCGCTTGCCTTCTGAACCCACTACGTCACAGGGATTCGGGCGGATGCACCGCCGGAGAAGAATTTTGGGGAACGGGGGGCGGGGCCGGGGCCACGCCCCGACACCGCCGGCTCAATCGCAGCTCAGCAGCAACTCATTCGCGCAACACGAACAAAAGCAGCGATCGCGCAGTCACCCCATAAGCGCTGCCGGCCTGGAAGGACGGGGCGTCCTCATCATCGGGAACGTTGGTATCAATCAACCGCGTCCAGGTGCTGCCGCCGGGCGCCTCAGGCAGCGTGAAGTCGACCAGGTCGAAGTGACCATTGAGAATCAGCAACATGGTGGCCTCCGTGCCACGCTGCCGGACGCCGGTCGACTGCGCCCGACCGTCCATGATCATGCCGAAGCACCGCATCCCCTCATCGTTCCAGTTCTCGTCCTGCATTTCCGACCCGGAAGCATTGATCCAGGTCAGATCCTTGACGTCGAGCTCCTTGTCGTACCCGCCTGTCAGGAAGCGACTGCGGCGCAGTATCGGGTACTTGTGCCGCAACGACGTCAGCTTCTGGACGAAGCGGACCAGCTCCGCGTTGCGTTCGCGCAAGCTCCAATCAAACCAACTGAGCGCATTGTCCTGGCAGTAGGCGTTGTTGTTCCCCTGTTGAGTACGGCCGAACTCGTCGCCCGCCAGCAGCATGGGCGTTCCCTGCGACAGCAACAAAGTACTCAGCAGATTGCGCTGCTGGCGCGCCCGAAGCGCATTGACATCCGGATCTTCGGTCGGTCCTTCCGCGCCGCAATTCCACGAGCGATTGTCATTGCTGCCGTCGTTGTTGTTCTCGCCGTTGGCCTCGTTGTGCTTGTCGTTGTAGCTGACGAGATCGTTCAATGTGAAGCCGTCGTGTGCCGTCACGAAGTTGACGCACGCCCAGGGCCTGCGACCCTGATGGTTGAAGACGTCACCCGAAGCGCACAACCGCTGCGCGATGTCGCGAGCCGCCGCCTCGGTCTTCCAGAAATCGCGCGCCGTATCGCGATAACGATCGTTCCACTCCGACCAGCCGGGAGGAAAGCCACCGACCTGGTAGCCGCCGGGGCCGATATCCCAGGGCTCGGCAATGAGCTTTACGGTGGTCAGCACCGGATCCTGGTCGCAGGCCTTGAGGAACCCGCTCTGATTGTCGAAGCCGGCGGGCTCACGGGCCAGGATGGTCCCCAGGTCGAAGCGGAAGCCGTCCACGTGAGTCTCATTGACCCAGTAGCGCAGGCTGTCCGTCACCATCTGGATGACGCGCGGATGTGACAGGTTGAGTGTGTTACCTGTACCGGTATCGTTGATGTAGTAACGCTGATTGTCAGACAGCAGGCGATAGTACGAAACGTTGTCGATTCCTTTGAATGACAGGGTAGGTCCCCGCTCGTTGCCCTCGGCGGTGTGGTTGTAGACCACATCCAGGATGACCTCGAGTCCCGCGTCATGGAACCGGGAAACCATCTCCTTGAATTCGCGCAGGGTCTGCTCCGGCTCGGAGGCGTAGCGCGGATCGGGCGCAAAATAGCCGATGCTGTTATATCCCCAATAATTGGTCAGTCCCTTGTCCAACAGCGTGCTGTCGTTGATGAAGGTATGAACCGGCAGCAGCTCCACGGTCGTGACGCCCAGGGACTTCACATAGGCAATGACGTCCTTGGTGAATCCGGCATAGGTCCCGCGTTGCTTCCCGGGCACGCCCGGGTGCAGCTTGGTAAAGCCCCGGACATGCGTCTCGTAGATGATGGTCCCATCCCAGGAAGTCACTCCGACCCGTGGCTGTCCCTTCCAGTCAAAGTTGGGATCCACCACCACGCACTTGGGCATGAAGGGCGCGCTGTCGCGCTCATCGAAACTGAGGTCGTCGTCCTTGTGACCGAGGGTGTAGCCGAAGCAGGCCGGATCCCATTTGAGCTCGCCGGTATGGCCGCGGGCATACGGATCGAGCAGCAGCTTGTTGGGATTGAAGCGGTGCCCGGCCTGCGGCTCATAAGGGCCATGGACCCGGAAACCGTACACCGCCGCCGGGTGCACATCTTCAATGAAGCCGTGCCAGATCTGGTCGGTGTATTCAGGCAGCTCCAGCCGCTCGAGCTCCCGTTTGCCTTCCGAGTCGAACAGGCACACTTCCACTTTGGTGGCGTGTGCGGAGAACAGGGTGAAATTCGTTCCCTTGCCGTTCCAGATCGCACCATGGGCGTGCGGCGTGCCCTCCCGAACTCGGCGCATGCGGTACTCACTTGGCTAAAGAGGAGTAACCGCTAGCGCCGAGCTTGGTTCCCTGGCTTAGTTGACGGGCTTAGTTGACGGGCCGAACTTACGTCCAGTCGCCGCCGTCACCGCCGCCGCTGACGTCACCGCCAACCGATCCGCCGTCATCCCACGAGCTACCGCCGTCGGATACGCCGAAGTCGTTGCCACCCATGTCATTGTTCGGGTTGGCACCCGGATGGTCGTCGTCTCTCGGCACGGCGCCACCTTCACGATTGCCATCAAGGAAGTGATGCGCGAGCTGCTCACCCGCTACCACTCCAGCGCCAACCGCCAGTCCGCTTGCCAGACCGCCGGCAATACCCGAACCGATACCGGGCCCACCACCGTAACCTGGACCGTAGCCTGGACCAGGGCCATACCCTGGAGGTGCACCGCCCGGTACAACCGGCCCGCCACTTCCGTACTGCTGATACACCGCGGTTGCGTTACGTCGGCGCATCACGGCCCACAGAACGGCGATCACGCCTACGACAATTAGAAGAAAGCCCCATGGGATTGCGGAGTGGACTTGCGAGTTGCTTTGTCCGACGTGCGGAGCCGGGCGCATGGTCTGCCCCTGCGCAAGCTCGCGCTGCAGACGCTGCACGGACTCGGGCTTCGCGAAAGGCAGGCCCGGCTGTATGGTCTCGGCAGTCGCAAGCTCCTGCCTGGCCAGTCCCAGATTGCCCTCACGCGCGTACAGCTCTGCGGCAACGTAGTGTGCCTTCGCGCTCTGCGGATGGTCCTTGAGCACCTGGTTCATCATCGTCTGCGCCTGATCCAGATGGCCCGTGCTGGCGGCCTGATAGATCTGGCTCAGCGTGGGATCGGTCTGCGCCAGCACCGGTCCGGCACAACCCAGCGCGAGAATCAAAACGAGTGAAGTCCTGAATTTCTTGAGCATGGCAACCTCTTGCCGTAGTTCGGCCTACCGTAGATCGGCATACGCCGTATATGCGGGCGGCGCACGATACCTCAAGACATCAGAGGCCACCTCCCCACATTGGGCAGCAAGCTTCGCTCCGGGTTCCGCCATTGCGACCAGGACCGGGCGGACGCATGCGAATCAAAGAGTTACTCGCGGCAGATAGCGGCCCGTTCGGCTCGCCGCATTTTGGGCGATTTCAGCGGGTGTACCCCTTGCAACAATCCGTCCACCCTGATCTCCGGCGCCGGGGCCCATGTCGATGACCCAGTCGCTCGCCGCGACGACCCGCATGTCGTGCTCCACCACGACCACCGTGTTGCCCGCATCGATGAGGGTGTTCAATTGTGTCATCAGCTTGTCAACATCCGCCGCGTGCAGACCGGTCGTCGGCTCGTCCAGAACGTAAAGGGTGTCGCCGCGCTGCGCGCGTTGCAGCTCGGTCGCCAGCTTGATCCGCTGGGCCTCGCCTCCAGACAACTCCGTTGCCGGCTGGCCGAGGCGCAGGTAACCCAACCCAATGTCCTGCAGCAGCTGCAATGAACGCAACACCGGCGGCTCGCCCGCAAAAAACTCGCGAGCCTCGCGCACCGTCATACCCAACACCTCGGAGATGTTCTTGCCGTTGTATTTGACCTTCAGCGTGTCCTCGTTGTAGCGGGCCCCGTGACAGGTGGGACACGGCGCATAAACGCTGGGCATGAAGAGCAGCTCGACACTGACGAATCCCTCGCCTTCGCACGTTGGGCACCTGCCCTTGGGTATGTTGAAAGAGAAACGACCGGCGTCGTAACGGTGAGTCCGGGCGGCGGGCGTCGCCGCAAACAGCCGGCGCACGTGATCGAACAAACCGGTGTACGTGGCCAGGTTGGACCGGGGCGTTCGGCCGATCGGCTTCTGGTCGACATTCACCAGCCGCTTGATGTACTCCATGCCGCCGGCGATGTGGCCCGAAGACATTCCGGGAGCGGCTGCTTCCAGATCAACAACCGCATCACCGCTGTCCTGCTCGGCCGGCGGCGGCTCATGTCCCAGCTCCGCCGCCACCAGCTCAACCAGCGCCTGGCTGACCAACGAAGACTTGCCGGAACCCGACACTCCGGTGATTGCACACAGCACGCCGATGGGAAACTCGGCACTCAACTTATGCAGATTATTGACAGATAGCGCCTCCAGCCTCAGCCAACGAGCAGGCGTGCGCCGCGAGCGCTGGGGCAACGCCCGCGCTGCGAACAAGTACTGAGCCGTCTTTGAAGCCGCGACTTTGCGCAGCCCCTCAGGCGGACCGCTGTACAGCACGTGCCCGCCGAGCTCACCGGCATCAGGCCCCACATCGACGATCCAATCGGCGCTGCGCATGACCTCCAGATCATGCTCGACCACGAACACCGAATTGCCCGATTGCTTCAATTGCCCGAGCGCCTCGAGCAACGCCTCGCCGTCGGCCGGATGCAATCCGGCCGAGGGCTCATCGAGAACGTAGACGACTCCAAACAAGTTGGAGCGGATCTGGGTGGCGAGCCGCAGTCTTTGCAGCTCGCCCGGCGACAACGTGGGCGTGCTGCGATCGAGCGACAGATATCCGAGCCCAAGCTCCGTGAGCGTGGCCACGCGCTCCAACACCGTCCGCGCAATTCTTTGCGCCGCAATCCGCTTCTCCTCACTGAGCGCCGCCACCTCCTTGGCGAACTTTCCGCGCGCCGCGGGACTCAACACTTCGGCCAGTTTTGCCAGCGGCATCTGCGAAATCGCGCTGATGTCGAAGCCTGCGAAAGTCACGGACAGCGGGGCCGGCCGCAACCGCTTACCATGGCACACCGGGCAAAGACCCCCAACCATGTAGCGCGCGACCCGCTTCTTCATCAACGCGCTGTGAGTAGTAGCAAACGTGTGCAAGACATATTTGCGCGCCCCGGTAAACGTGCCCATGTAGCTGGGCTCCATTTTCCGCTTCAAAGCGCGGCGGGTCTCGGCGGGTGTGAATCCGGCATACACCGGAACGGTGGGTTGTTCATCGGTGAACAGGATCCAATCACGATCCTTCTTCGGCAAATCACGCCACGGAGTATCCACGTCGTAACCCAAGGTCACGAGGATGTCGCGCAGGTTTTGCCCATGCCACGCCGGCGGCCAGGCCGCGACCGCGCGCTCACGGATGGTCAGCGAGTCATCGGGCACCATTGTCTTTTCGGTGACCTCATACACCCGCCCGATGCCGTGGCACCGCGGGCACGCGCCCTGCGCGGTGTTGGGAGAGAAGTCCTCGGCATACAACATCTTCTGGCCGGGCGGATAGCTGCCCGCGCGCGAATAGAGCATGCGCAGCAGATTTGAAATCGTGGTCACGCTGCCGACCGAGGAGCGCGCACTGGAGCCGCCGCGTTGCTGTTGAAGCGCGACCGCAGGCGGCAGGCCCTCGATCGAATCGACGGACGGCACACCCACCTGGTCGATCAGGCGCCGCGCGTACGGCGCCACCGATTCGAAGTAGCGCCGCTGAGCTTCCGCATAGAGGGTTCCGAAGGCCAGGGACGACTTTCCCGAGCCGGACACTCCACTGAACACCACCAGGGCATCGCGCGGGATATCGACGTCCACGTTCTTCAAGTTGTGCTCGCGAGCACCTCGCACCTGTACGAATTGCGATACGGAATGATCTTTCATGGGCCTCGAGGAATTTCCGGCTGACCGCACCGGGTGTGGCATACTAATTCATTGCAAATCAACATGACCTTCGTGGTTCTTTTTTTGGCGTCGGTGTGGGCGGGCGCGCAGAACGCCCTGGCGGGCGGCGGATCGTTCATCACCCTGCCGCTGTTGATCCTGAGCGGCATGAATCCGCGAGCAGCGAACATCACTTCCGCCATTGCGCTGTTTCCGGGACAGGTTGCCTCGGGATGGACCGGTCGCCAGCACGCCGGGAGCGTCGCCGGCCTGTCGTTGCGGGCGCTGGTCATCATCAGTTTTATCGGCGGTGCGCTCGGCGCGGGGCTGCTGCTAGTCACCTCGCCCGCGTTCTTCGCGCGACTGTTACCGTGGCTGATTCTGTTCGCAACAATCGTGTTTGCCTGGGGGAGCTTCGGCCCACGCCGCAAGGATGCCGGGCACCTCGGAGTGGTGGGCGTGACCGCCGCGCAGTTCTGCATCGCCGTGTATGGCGGCTATTTCGGGGGCGGAATCGGCTTCATGATGCTCGCTGCGCTGACAGCGGGCGGTGTGACCATGCGAGTTGCTGGTGCAACCAAAAATGTGCTCGCCGCTGTCATGAACGCCTCCGCGGTCGCCATTTTCGTGTTCTCCCCCGAAGTTCAATGGGTCACGGCCGGTGTTTATAGTGCTGGCGCGCTCCTGGGAGGTGTCCTCGGTGGCCTGCTGGTGCGCCGGATCGATGAGCGCGTGCTTCGTGTCCTGGTGGTGGTGATCGGGCTGTCCCTGACAGTGGGATTGTTCGTCCGCGGCAGCTGACCCCTCCCCCGACATAGGCGAGCTTCCTCGTCCTTCCGGGATAGACGGTTTTTGGTTATGTGCCATATCCAATGGTTAAGATGGCCACTATCCCAACCTCCACCTCAAGAAGGGCAGACATGTCGCTCTTATTTTCGAAGACCCAGCTTGGACCGCTCGCGCTGCAGAATCGCATTGCCATGGCTCCTCTCACCCGCAGCCGGGCCATTGGCAACGTGCCGAACGAGCTGATGGCGCAGTACTACGGCGAGCGCGCCTCCGTTGGACTGATCATCAGCGAGGGGACATCCCCATCGCCCAATGGCCTGGGATATGCGCGCATACCCGGTATCTTCTCGGCAGCGCAGATCGCCGGCTGGAAGTTGGTAACTTCGGCCGTCCATGCCAAGGGCGCAAAGATTTTCCTGCAGATCATGCATACGGGCCGGATCTCGCACCCGCTCAACCTGCCGCAGGGCGCCCGGCTGCTGGCCCCTTCCGCGGTCGCCGCGGGCGGTGAGATGTGGACCGATGCCGAGGGAATGAAACCCGAGCCCGTTCCCACCGCCATGACCGAGGCGGATATCAAGCTGACCATCGAGGAGTTTGCCCAGGGAGCGCGCAATGCGATCGCCGCGGGCTTCGACGGTATCGAGCTGCACAGCGCCAACGGCTACCTGTTGGAACAGTTCCTGCGTCCAAACACCAACATCCGCACGGATGGCTACGGCGGCTCGATCGAAAAACGCGCCCGCTTCGTCCTGGAAGTCGTCGATGCCACCGTCAAGGCCATCGGCAAGGACAAGGTCGGCATTCGAATTTCACCCTTCGGCACATTCAACAATATGCCGGTGTATCCGGAGCTGGAGTCGGACTACACCTATCTGGCGAATCAGCTCAATGAGCGCGGAATCCTTTACATCCACCTCGTGGACCATTCGTCCATGGGCGCGCCCCCTATTCCGGACTCGATGCGAGCGACGCTACGCAAGATGAGCCGCTGCGCTCTGATCCTGTCTGGCGGCTACGACCCGGTGCGTGCCGAGAGTGATCTGCAGACCAACAAAGGCGACCTCATTGCAGTGGGCAAGCAGGTGCTGGCCAACCCCGATCTGCCGAAGCGGTGGCAAACGGGCGCGGCGCTGAATGCGCCCGACATGCAGACCTTCTACACGCCGGGGCCGAAGGGCTACACGGACTACCCAGCGCTGGGCTGAGGTAGGCTATATTCGGGGGATGACACTCTCCAGACGCGCCGTACTCGGGGCGGCTGCTGCGGCAGCCGCAATCACCTCCACCGTTCGCGCAGCCGAGACGCGGATCGTTCCGCAAAGGCCGCGGCCCATCGGACTGAAACCGATGACCGGCGACGCGAAGCCCATCACGGCCGCCGAGCGCGGTACGCGCCTCGCCAAAGTGCAAGGCCTGATGCAGGAGAAGAAGATCGCAGCGCTGCTGGTGGAATCAGGCACGACGCTGGAATACTTCACCGGCATTCATTGGTGGAACAGCGAGCGGGTGACCGCAGCGATCATTCCAGCCAGCGGCCAGGTCACTATTGTCACTCCTTTCTTCGAATCGCCCTCCATCCGCGAGATGCTGCAGGTCCCTGCCGAGATCCGCACCTGGCAGGAGGACGAGAACCCGTTCGAGTTGATCGCGAAGTCAGTGAACGGCGCGGGCGATGGGCCGCTGGCGGTGGATGCCAACACCCGGTTCTTCATCATCGATGCCGTTACGCGCGCCGGCGGTCACCGGGCCACGATCCCGGGCGGCGAGTTGGTGCGTGCGTGCCGCATGGTGAAATCACCGGCTGAGCTGGCGCTCATGCAGATCGCCAACAACATCACCATGACCGCCATCCGCTATGTCCACGACAACATCCAACTGGGCATGCAGACTGCCGACGTGTCGAAACTCATGCACGACGCCACCGCTGCCCTGGGCGGTAGTGCGTTCGACTTCCCGCTATCGCTGCTGAACGAAGCCAGTGCGTTTCCGCATGGCTCGAAGGTCGTGCAGACGGTGCGCGAAGGCTCGGTGATCCTCATCGATTCCGGCTGCACGGTTCATGGCTACGAGTCGGACATCTCTCGGACCTGGGTGGTCGGCGAGCCGACGGCGCGGCAGCGTGAAGTGTGGAGTACGGTCAAGCGCGGGCAGGAGATTGCGCTCGAGACCGCCAAGATCGGTACGCCCGTGGGTACCATCGATAAAACCGTTCGGGCCTTCTACGAAGAGAAGGGTTGGAGCAAGAATTACGCCCTGCCCGGCCTGTCGCATCGGACGGGACACGGAATCGGCATGGATGGGCACGAGAATCCGTACCTGGTGCGCAATGATGTCACGCCACTCGCGGCCGGCATGTGCTTCTCGGATGAGCCGGGTCTCTACATTCCCGGCGAGTTCGGTATCCGGTTGGAAGACTGCTGGTACATGACGGAACAAGGACCGAAACTGTTCACGCCGCTGGCGAAGTCCATCGATCAGCCCGTTTGAACCCGAAGGGAACGTTACTCATGTCTTTGCGGCTACCCATTCTCAGTGTGGTCCTTGCGACTTTGGGTGCGGCGGCGAGCGGGGTTGCCGGTGCGGCCGCCGACGCAGCGGCAGGCGCAGCGACCGCCCAGGCATCGATCGAATTACCTGGAGAGCGGGCGTTCCCGGAGAACGTCGCCGCCTCGCGTGATGGCACGATCTACGTGGGCAGCCTCGGCTCGGGCGGTGTCTACCGCGTCCAGCCGCACAGCAAGGAAGCCAAAGTCTGGATCAAACCCGGCGCGTACGGAACCCACTCGGTGTTTGGCGTCCTGGTTGATGACAAGACCAACACGCTGTGGGTGTGCACGAACGACCTGACCGCCCGAGGCCTGGCCATAGGGGACTCGGACGGGATCAACTCGCTGAAGGGATTCGACCTGAAGAGCGGTGAAGGGAAAATCAGCGCGGCGATACCTGGTAAGCCAGGCACGTGCAACGACATCACCATTGGACCCGATGGAGCTGCATACGTCAGCAACACCGCCGCGCCGCAGATCCTGCGACTTGCGCCGGGCGGCAAGCAGCTCGAGGTTTGGTTCACCGATGCATCCCTGCAGCCGGAAAAGGGAGCTGGCCTGGATGGGCTCGCGTTCGGGCCGGACGGAAATCTGTACGTCAATCGATTCACACCGGGCGACCTTTATCGCATCAATGTGAAGCATGGCAAAGCGCTGGGCTTCACCAAGCTCACCACTTCCCGGCCGCTCGTGCTGACGGATGCGATTCGCCGCTACGGCAAAGATCAGTTTCTGCTCGTTGAGGGCGCCGGCCGGCTGGACCGCTTTACCGTTCAGGGCGACAACGTAAACGTTGAGACCTTGGCCGAGGGGTATTCCGGTCCCACGGGTGTAGCCATAGTGGGCAAGACAGCGTGGGTGAGCGAAGGACAACTGTCATTCGTTTTTGATCCCAACAAGAAAGATCAGCAGAAGGTGCCCTTTCATATCTACTCGGTGGCGCTGACGGGGGCGACTGGCGCTTCGACCAAGTAGGCGCGATGCCACCGTTTGGCGGCACCGCGCGCCAGCCGCTACTCTGAATCGGGTGCGCCCTCGGGCGCGCCTCTGCCGAGCACGTCAGGCAGCGACTCACCTTTCTCGGTGAACGAGAGCGACACCGAATTGAGGCAATGCCTCTCGCCCGTCGGACGAGGCCCATCTGGAAACACGTGTCCGAGGTGACTTCCGCACCGAGCACACACCTCTTCCACGCGCACCATCCCATAACTCGTGTCGCGCAGACGCTGGATGTGTGACTCTTCGTACGGCTTGAAGAAGCTCGGCCAGCCCGTACCGGAATCAAATTTGGCGTTTGACCGAAACAACGGTAACCCACAGAACCTGCACGTGTAAGTACCGTCTTTCTTGTTGTCGAGGAACACGCCGCAGAACGCCGCTTCCGTCCCGTGCTGGAGTAGCACGTGACGCTCATCGTCGTTGAGCTCAGCGGTAATCTGACGGCGTTGTTCAGCGGTCGGCGGGGTCAAGTCGAATGCTGTCACGGCGACTCCTGTTCCACGTTGATAACTCACCGGCCAGGTGCGGCGGCCGGTTGTGTGTTGGGCAGTTTTACAGGAAAATCAAGGCAATCGAAGTCAGGGGGCGCACTCGATGAGCAGTATAAGAATAATGGGGACTGCCCTGGCGATTTTCAGCTTGCTGGCGGCCGCGCCACAGGCAAAGAGCCAGACCGACGCCCACGAGGACCTCAGTCCTTGCCCCGGGTCCGCCCCCGAACCCTCGCAATCCTCCGCCTGGTCCGTGGCTTTCTGCAACCGGACCGGCCACGATGTCGTCGTCGAGTTTCACGACAACGACTGCCCCGCCAAAGACGGGGCCCGTCGTGGCGATGTGTATCAGCGAACTCTCCGACGTGGCGAGTCGAAAACGCTCCCGCTCTGCTACGCCAATGAACCGGCCGGGAAGAAACCTGCACCAGGCACGCCGGCGCTTCGCATCCCCGGCGGCAAGGGAGTGGTAACGACGTGGAACGTGGTTGGCGACTGCGGCGACCGCAGTAAGCCCCTGAGCATCGACTCTCGTACGTTTTACGATCGTGGTGAGTACAAGACTGGGATCATTCTGTTGCAGTACCCGTCGGGTGCAGCTCATTGCACGTCCGACAGTACCAACGTTTCGAGTAGCGCAGCAGCCGTGCCAGCGAATGTCGCCCCCACGCAAGCGCCAGTCGCAACTCCACCGCCTTCCGTGGCGGCACGCGCTCCTGCAGCCACGCCTCCTCCCCCGCCCCCACCGCCCGCCAATCCTCGCAGCGGTGATGCCCCGACACTCAGCGCAGCCATCGAACCCAAAGACGTCATTGGCCGCACGGTGCAGGTGTATGCCAAGGGCGGAGCCGGTTACAAATGCAACTTCAACCTCGTGCTGACTTTCACCGACGGCGGCAGTTGGAACGACAAAGGGCAGGTCAACATCACCGCGGCTGACGGCGATGCGCCTATTGCCACTCGCAAGTATCTGAAGTCCGTCGCCAAGGTGCAGATGACATCGAATAAGTGCGAGCGTCTGTAGGGATGGACAGGCGGGCATTTGTGACAGCCCTGGCCGCTTTTACTGCCAGTTTCACCACTCATGCCCGCGCAACCGGGAAGCAAACCACCGACGCTCTACGAATCAACTCCAACCGCCTGCAGCAAACGCTCGAGGAGCTGAGCACTTTCGGTCGACCGGCGGGCGGGTCCTTCGCAGACGGCGTGAGCCGCGTGGCGTATTCCGATGCCGATGTCGCGGGGCGTCGTTACGTGATGGACCTGATGCGCTCCGCTGGAATCGAGTCGCGAATTGATGCGGCGGGCAACATTCACGGTCTGCGGCCCGGGACAAAATCGGGTCTGAAACCCATTGTGTTCGGCTCGCACATCGACTCGGTACCCAGCGGCGGCAACTTCGACGGCGAGTTGGGATCAATGGCGGCGATCGAGGTCGTCCAATCACTGCAGGATGCAGGCATCCGCACGCGCCATCCGCTCGAAATTGCCATTTGGTCCAACGAGGAAGGAGGCACGGTCGGGAGCCACGGCGTCATTGGCGATCTCGAGCCCGGCACCCTGGATCGCGCATTCAATGGCGTGCCAATGCGGGAGGGTCTGAGCAAAATCGGCGGCGACCCCGCGCACTTCACGGACTCCCGACGAGCCGCTGAATCCATGCACTGTTACCTGGAACTGCACATCGAGCAAGGCGGCACTCTGCAGAAGGCCGGTGTACCCATCGGCGTCGTGGATGGCATTGTCAGCATCGATCAATACGATGTTGAAATCCGCGGCTTTGCCAACCACGCCGGCACAACCCCGATGCCGGAGCGCCACAATGCGTTGCTGGCCGCGGCGAAATTGATTGAGGCCGTGCAGGACGAAGTCACAAAAATGCCCGGCCGGCAGGTTGGAACCGTAGGTCAACTAACCGTATTTCCAAATGCACCGAACGTCGTGCCCGGGCTCGTGAAACATACGATCGAGTTCAGGGACTTGTCCGAAGAGACGCTCGTACGGCTTGGGGCTGCCGCCAGGAGCAGAGCGCAGGAGATCGCGAGAGAAACGGGGACGCAGATCACCATCACCCAGGTGGAACATTTGCGGCCGGCACTGGCGACGCCCGCAATTCAGAAGCAGATCGAGGCTGCCGCTGCGGCACTCCGGTTGAAGACGATGCACCTGCCGAGCGGCGCCGGCCACGACGCTCAGAACATTGCGAAGATCGCCCCGATGGGCATGATCTTCGTGCCGAGTATCGGCGGTATCAGCCACTCACCGAAAGAGCTCACCCAGTGGACTGACTGCGCGAACGGCGCCAACGTGTTGTTGCAGACGATTCTTCGCATCGATCGCAGCTGACCCGCCGTATCATAGGGCAAAGCAAGGAGGACCTATGAAGCGGACCCTACTCGGCTGCATGGCCATGATGCTGGCCGCCATTTCAGTGGGATGCGTGACACCCGCCCCGGGCGCCGATCAAGTGAAGTTCACCCGAAATCCCGCCGATGTGTCGGCGTGCACCCCCGCCGGCAATATCAGCGCCGAGAAGATGAGCAATCTCGACCGGCACATCGCCCAGAACCAGGCGGTCGGGCTGAATGCCAACGTGATCTTCGACACCGGTAATGGTGGGGTTGCCTATCGATGTAGCCAGGGAGCCACATCCGGGCAGTAAGGGGCGATATCCATCGCCCTTGCAAACTTATCTGGCGCGGCCGGAGGGATTCGAACCCCCGACCACCGCGTTCGAAGCGCGGTACTCTATCCAACTGAGCTACGGCCGCAGCCGGCGGCGAGTTTACCGGCTTCGCCAAAGTAGTGCACGAAGCGATTTGCCCCCTCCTGGCCGGGCTGCTGCGTGGCACAGCCATTCGCAAGGAACGCTTATTGCGGCTGTACCCGGCAGCAACCACACAGGAGCGAATCTATGGGCACTGCTTCGGGACATACTTCGGCAATTCGTGCAAAGAAAGTCATTGGTACTTCGGTAAAAAATGCCGCCGGTGAGAGCATTGGCAAAGTAGAGGATGTCATGCTGGACAAGCAGTCCAACAACATCATCTACGCGGTGATCGGATTTGGTGGATTCCTGGGAATGGGCGAGAAATATCACCCGGTTCCCTGGCAATCGCTCGACTACGACGAAGGCCAGGGCGCCTATGTCGTGAACTTCACCAAAGAGCAACTCAAGGCCGCGCCGGCGGATTCGCTGGACGCGCTGACCCGGGATGACGGGCTGGCCTTCCGCGACCGTGCCTATGATTACTACAAGGCTGATCGGTATTGGTAAGTTAACTGCAAGAGCGGCTTAGCCGCGGCCATCGAGAGGGCGGTGTTGATTCACCGCCCTCCTGAATCCGTCCACCAGGCTGTCAATTTACCGTCAGCTTCACGTCAATGTTGTTGCGTGTCGCGTTGGAGTAAGGACACACCTGGTGCGCATCCGCAACGAGGCGCTCGGCCTCCGCCCGCTCCATCCCGGGCAGATTGACGTGTAGGGCCACTTCGATCCCGAATCCGTTCGGGATGGGGCCGATACCCACGCTCGAATCAATCGACACTTCCGCCGGAAGCTTGATTTTCTTCTGGCCCGCAACAAATCTGATGGCGCCGACGAAGCAGGCGGCATACCCCGCCGCGAACAACTGCTCCGGATTCGTCCCCGTACCGCCCGCGCCACCCAATTCCTTCGGTGTGGTCAATTTGATATCGAGCACCCCATCCGATGAGACCGCCTTGCCATCGCGGCCGCCGGTCGCCTTGGCGTGCGCCCAATACAGAATCTTCTCGACGCTCATGACTGCTCCATTAATTACCGGTACTGGATGCAATTCTACAGCGAAACTGTGAGGTAGAGTCCCGCGTACGCGCTGCTATTGGAATCGACGACAGTAGTTCCTCCCGTGACGTCGAAAGCAAACGCATCCGAAAGCGGAACCGTCGCGGTCAAGGAGTAATTGTCCTGTGTTCCAGCGCCGAACTCGTCCTTGGTGTGGAGGTAGTCAACCGTCAGCGTCACCCTCTTCCAGCGCCGGGCCACTGACGCCTCAAATGAAGACTGCAGCAGCCGCGTGTCTGCACCGATCCGTCCGCCCGAGCGGGCCACCAATCCCTGCAGAAATGCCGAGCCCGCCAGCTGTTGGAATGTTGCGCGATCCAGACGAAGTAGGACATCCGGGACAGCGACATCGTAGCCGCAGGTTACCTGATCGTAGCTGTTGCCACTTCCTGCTACGGTGAAAGTCCAGGACTCCAGGCTGTATCCCACGCTTGCGCCATATCCGGTATCGCGCAGCTTGCACTGGGCGTTGGCCAACAGCGAGCCGCCAAGTTGGCCGCGCGGATTGGTGACAATGGATGTCTTGAATCCATCGAAGTGTGTTTCTCGCGTTGATACATTGACGTTGGCTGTCCAACCGTTCCCGCCGGCCCAGTCGAGCAGCGCGGTCCAGCGAGGCGAGTGGCGCAGGCCCTCATCTGAAGTCGAATCGAAGGACACGCCGGCCTTGATTTTCTGCGTCCCATACTTGAAATAGGCTCGTCCGGCCGTGCTCACCGTGCCACCGGAGTCGCTGGGCGCATCGGAATGCAACCCCGATATACCAAAGGCGGGACTCCAGGACGGGGTGTCCCCATCAGCGGCACGCAGATAGTCAACACTGGCCGTAGAGGCGCGGCTGCTGTCCTGACCCAACTCGGTGCCGGCCCGAAGTGTCCAGGAACGGCCGCGTTCGGGTGTCAGTTGTGTGTCGTCCGCAGTATCGTTGTCGACGCCAGCCAAAGGACGGGCCACGGCGGGCAACGCGAGCGCGCAGCCCAGAATCGCCACGCCCGCAATCCCACTTCGCCGCATTCTCATGACTACTCCTGACTACAGTTGAATTCGCTGCACCGTAAGCGAATCAACGCGGCGGGCGATGTGACGCACACACCCCGCGTGTAACCGCCTGTTTCAGGCGGTGAGTCAGAAATAAATTGTTACGTGCTGGCCTATGTGACGGGGCTGGCCCATGTCCCGGACTGCCCCATGTCCCGGGACAGGCCCGTCATGGGCGCCTGCGCGCTAGCCCGACCAAGGGGCCTGCGGGCAGGCAACAACCCGTCCGGCTATTGTTTCTGCCGGCTCTTCTTGATCTCTTCGCTCAGCTTGCGCATGTCATCCAACGTGCGGCGCGGCTTCTTGGGCGAGTTCGCCGCGGCCGCTGACGCGGTACTGTATGGATCGAAACCAGCGCCGCCGCGCTCGTCAGCGTTAATACGGACGGTCTGGCTATCGGAAGTCTTTGACATGGACATCGTCGCTACATCCCTTGAGACTGCAGTTTTAAATTGCCGCGCAGGATAGGTGAGCGAGTACGGCGCCGTCGTGCGCCGTTACGCATAATCGTCGTGTCCGTCAACATTTCGGGCAGCCGGCAACAAACCAACTGCCCGAAAGTCGCGTCCTGAGACCGCCGAAGGTCCTAACGATCGTCGAAGCGATGGTCACCATCGCAATCAAACTCATCATCGAGCTTCTGCGCGGTAAAGCCCGGCAGATCGGTGCTGTCGAAGGCAAACACGAACCACTTATTGGGATTCTCGACAGTGACCGGATGGTTGGTGTCCTTGACCGATGCGACATAGTCGTTGTCGTTGGCGATGAAAACTGTATGTTTGTTCGCCCCGGCCACCGTCACATCCGGACCAAAGGCTACTCCCTCGAGTTTGGCCGGTATATCGATGCTGGCAATCCCGGCTGCATTCAGCACTGTGACGACGTCCAGGAACAACGTCTTGGTGACTGCCTTGGGAAGCAGGTTGGCCGCACCGCTGACACCACTGACCTCCTGCGCGCCAGCCAGGTCGATGAGATACAACCGCTTGAAGACCGCGGTGGAATCGTCGCTCAACCCCTTGCCATCGCGCTCATCGACCAGGAACTGATGGTCGTTGACGGCCACGATGTCGCTGATGGTGGGATACTTCGGCTTGCTGGCGGTTCCAATGTTTGTCAGTTGATACCCGTACTCGCGAATGGCACCCGTCTGCACATCGATCTTCAGCAGGCGTGTTACCGGGCCATCGGTGCCACCGTCCTGGATCAACGGACTTTGCATCGCGCCGACCAGAGAGCGTCCATCGGGCGTAATCGCCAGTCCTTCCATTCCCTTGTTGGCGACGCGCCCCGAGGTGTTGCCGCTGATCTCGACAGCGCCCTGCGGGCTCAGGTTGGCGACACCAAACTTGTCAGGAATCTTGAACGCCCGGATCCGGGCACCCGACCCACGATCGAATTGATAAACGAAGGGACCATATTCATCAGAGATGAACACGCTGCGACCGTCGCGTGACACCCGAATGCTCTCGGCATCCAGGCGCCCATTGTTTGAGTACGTGGACAACCGTGTCGGATCGAAATTGTCGGAGCGACCGGAGAAGTAGAAACGGTGGCGCTCGGAATTCAGCGCAGGCGCGCCATTACCTACTCCCAGCCCCGCGCCAGTGCCATAAACCAACGGAGTCTTGCTGTACAGGAGCGTCGTCGACCGCACCGTCGGTGTAAGTATGAAAGGCAATGCCGAACCGGCGTCGCTCTGCAGGAGACTCAGGTCGAGCGTATGGAAACGTTCGATGTAGGAGGCAGTGTCATCGACAGCCGGATTGTATGGAGCCGCGTTCGGGCCGCGATCAGGTAGCGCCAGGAACGTGGTGCCACCGGCGTAAGCCAGCCCGGATCCGATTCCACCCAACCGGTCACCCGGCACACCGTTCTCGAGCACCGTAGCGGTGTTGTGCGCGAGATCCTCGTACGTTCCGCTGATGTTTCCGACCGCTATCAGCTCAACGTCAGCCTGCGCCGCGGGAATCGCGAGAAGCGACGACACGGCCAGCCAGGCAAGATGCTTGTTTTTCATGAGCGCCCTTTTTTCGGGTTGTTGTGAAATTTTCGGGCATCGTCTTACATTTGCATGACGACTCCGTTACAACCCGGTTTGCGCTCAAGCTGCGGCGGCGTGCCTCCCGGAGTAGGCGCGCAGTCCCTGCAGGAACGCCGTGACTTCCGGCTCCGTGCCAATGGTGATGCGGCACCAATTGTTGTAGGGCGGGAACAGGCGCCCGACGAGAATGTTGCGCGCCTTCATGAACTTGTCGAACTGTGACAGGGGCGCACCGGTATCGAAAAACACAAAGTTGGTTTGCGGCCTGGCATACGCGAGCCCCAGCCGGGTAAGCTCAGCGGTGATGTGGGTTCGGCTGGCGACGATGCGGCGGCGAGTGTCAGCCAGAAAGGTTTTGTCGCCAAGACTGGCACGCGCCGCCCGCATGGCAAAAATATTGGGACTGCTCATCCGCACGGCGGCAATCTCCGCCGCCACATCAGGTCGGGCAATCGCATACCCGCAGCGCACCCCCGCCATGCCGTGAATCTTGGAAAAAGTCCGCAAAACCACCACCCGCTTACCAGCCGACACCAGGTCGGCCACCGAGCGCACCGCGCCGTCATCGGCAAAGTCCAGATACGCCTCATCGACGATGGTGGTCACTGAATCGGGCAGCGAACCGACAAACGACCGGATGGACTCGGCACTGATTGCGGTGCCGGTCGGATTGTTGGGATTGCAGACATAGATGGCGCGAGTCTTGGGCGACACGGCCGCACGCATCGCCGCCAGATCGTGATTGAGTTGTTTGTCGACCGGCACGAACTTCAGTTGTGCCCCGGCATGTTGCGCGTAGTTGGTCAGCTCGGCGTAAGTCGGCTCGGCGGCAATGATCTCCCCGCTGTTGCGGCCGTGAAGCAGTCCCAGCGCGCACAGCAGCTCACCCGATCCGGAGCCCACCACGATGTGGTCGGTGGCTACGCCTTCGATCTGCGCCAACGATTCAGTCAGCTGATTGATCTCCTCGTCAGGGTAGCGGCAGGAGACCGGGATGGTGCCGCTGATGACGGCACGCGCCGCGGGCGAGGGCCCATAAGGATTCTCGTTCCAGCACAACACAATGGGCTGCGTGCCGGTGCTACTTTCCGCAGCAGCGCAGAACGCCGCTTTGGGACTCGCCCACAGCAAAGCGGAGGCGGTCAGCAATTCACGGCGACTCAGGTCCATTGGCAAGACTCCACGGCGAGGGGGATGCATAGGCGCGGCGCCCTGCATTGGGCGCCCGCGGGCCCTACGCGGGCCGCCCTAGGCGGGCCCCTACGCGGGCCGCCCTATTCTGCATAGGCCGCCAACCCCTCAGCAAGCGCATCAGCGACCACACGGCAGCGAGCGCTGGAGCGCAGCTCGGAGTGCATGACAATCCACACTTCCAACTTGAACAAAAACGACTCCGGCAGCACTCGCACCAGGTCCGGGCTGCGGCGTGCGAGCGGCACCTGGCAGACACCGATGCCAAATCCCGCGCGCAGAGCGGCGAGCTGCGCAAGATCGCTATCGCTTCGTAACGCGAACATTCCGCGCTCAATTGCGAAACCTCGCGCGCGGACCGAGCGGATGAACGCAGTTTCGCGATCGAAGCCAATGAGGGTGTGGGCACGCAGCTCCTCGACGTTCAACGGGGTACCCCGCCGCTCGAGATAGTCTCGACGGGCGTGCAAGCCGAGTCCGATATCGCCCACATGTCGCACCACCAACGCCTGTTGCGTTGGCCTGACCATCCGTACCGCGATGTCAGCCTCCCGGCGCAACAGGTCCTCGGTCCGATTCGACAGGACGAGCTCGATGACCAACTCCGGATGCGCCTGGTGCAGTTCGCTGAGGATCGGTGGCAGAACCTCGCCACCCACGACCTCACTTGCAGTAATTCTGACCGTTCCCCGAATTCCCGCGCGACCCACCGCCGCGCGCACAAGTGCAGCCGCGGTCGCCTCCAGGCTCTGTGCGTACGGCAGCAGTTCCACAGCAGCCTCCGTAGGCGACAAGCCATGCTGCGAGCGGATGAAGAGTGCGACCCCCAGAGCCTTCTCGAGCGCATCGACATGCCGACCCACGGTCGGCTGGGTCAGACCCTCTTCCCGTGCGGCGGCCGACAGGGAGCCGCTGCGAAATACGCTCAAGAATGTGCGATACAGGCTCCATTCGGGGCGGGTGTCAGCCATACAAATATATATAGCTGACCTACATGTTTCGTCAATTTCGTTTTAAGCCGAACGGCTGCATCCTGGCTGCCACTGCAGTCACCCAAAACCGGAGCGAATCGCCATGACACAGACCAGGACAGCCTTGATTCTCGGAGCCACCGGCGGCATCGGTGCGGAACTGGCGGCGGCCCTGGGCCGTCATGGCTGGCGAATCACCGCCCTGCATCGCAACCCGGCGGCGGCCGCGGCCCGCACCAGTACAGCGGGCATCCACTGGGTACCCGGCGATGCCATGAGCCGCGACGACGTGACACAGGCTGCGCAGGGTGCCGCGCTGATCGTCCATGCGGTCAATCCTCCGGGTTATCGCAACTGGGGCCGGTTGGTGTTACCGATGATCGACAATTCCATCCACGCTGCCCGCGCCAGCGGGGCGCGAATCGTCCTGCCGGGCACCATTTACAACTACGGCCCTGACGCGTTTCCCATCCTGCGCGAGGACTCGCCGCAGAATCCGCTGACCCGCAAAGGTAAGATCCGGGCGGCCATGGAGGCACGGCTGCGCGCAGCCGCCGCTACCGGAGTGCGCTCGCTCATAGTGCGTGCTGGAGATTTCTTCGGCCCGACTGCCGGCAACAACTGGTTTTCCCAGGGCCTCGTCAAACCAGGCAAACCCGTCACGTCGATCTCGTATCCCGGGCGGCCGGGCATCGGACACGCATGGGCCTACCTGCCGGACCTGGCCGAGACCATCGCCCGACTGCTCGACACAGAGTCAACATTGGGCGCATTCCAAACATTCCATTTCAGCGGCCACTGGGATGCGGATGGCACCGAGATGACACGCGCAATCCGCATCGCTGTCGGCAATCCCAACGTCCCGGTGCGCAACATTCCCTGGCCGCTGGTCACTCTACTGTCACCTTTCGTGACCCTCTTCAGGGAAATGCGCGAGATGCGCTATCTGTGGCGCCAACCCTTGCGACTCAGCAGCGATCGATTGTCATCCGTGCCCGCTGCGCAGGTGCGAACACCGCTGGAGGAGGCTGTCAGAACCACCTTAACTGGCCTAGGATGCCTGCATGAGGTGTAGGGGGAAGTGTCATGTCATCTAGTTTCGTCCACGGATTGGGAAACGCGCCGTTACGATTCGAAACGATCGGTCAGGCGTTGGATGCGACCGTGGTCCAATGGGGCGATCACACCGCGCTCATTGCACGGCATCAGAACATCCGTTGGACCTACAACGAGCTCAAGCAACACGTGGAAGCCCTGGCGGCCGGGCTGCTCGCACTCGGCCTGTCGCCCGGCGACCGCATCGGCATCTGGGCGACCAACTGCGCCGAATGGGCGGTCACGCAGTTTGCCAGTGCGAAGGCCGGATTGATCCTGGTCAACCTGAACCCCGCCTACCAGGCCGCCGAGTTGGAATTCGCCCTCAACAAGGTGGGCTGCCGCGCGTTGGTGCTCGCGGAGCGCTTCAAGAACACGGCGTTCATGGACTTGCTGCGTTCGATCGCCCCCGAGATCGACAGTTGCGATCCCAACGAGCTGCGCGCCGAGCGCCTCCCGCAGCTGCGTTGCGTGATCCGGCTCGGAGCCGCGCGCGCCGCCGGCTGCCTCAACTTTGCCGCGGTCATGCAACTCGGCCAGCCACAGGACTTCGCGCGCCTGCAACAGTTGGCCGGCGAGCTGCAGCCGGATGACGCTTGCAACATCCAATTCACGAGCGGCACCACGGGCTCTCCCAAGGGCGCGACACTGAGTCATTTCAACATTCTCAACAACGGGTATTTCGTCGCGCGCGCCATGGAGCTGACTGCCGATGACCGCATGTGCATTGCTGTGCCGCTCTACCACTGCTTCGGCATGGTCATGGGCAATCTCGGGTGTCTGACTCACGGCGCCGCGATGGTCTATCCCAGCGAGTGGTTCGATCCGAAGCTGACACTGCAGACCATTGAAGCCGAACGCTGCACGGCGTTGTACGGCGTACCGACAATGTTCATCGCCGAGCTGGAGCATCCCGAGTTCGCCCACCACGATCTGAGCAGCCTGCGCACCGGGATCATGGCCGGCGCACCCTGCCCGATCGAAGTGATGAAGCGTGTGATTCGCGATATGCACATGGAGAAGGTCACCATCGCTTACGGGATGACGGAGACGAGTCCTGTCAGCTTTCAAAGCGGCACCGGCGACTCCATCGAGCGGCGCGTGTCGACCGTGGGCCGCATCCATCCGCATCTGCAGGTCAAGATCGTGGACCCGGCGGGCCGTGTCGTCCCGGTCGGCTCGCAGGGTGAGATACTGACGCGCGGCTATTCGGTGATGAAGGGCTACTGGAACGACCCTGAACGGACGCGGGAAGTGCTCGATGAGGCCGGCTGGATGCACACCGGGGACCTGGGAGTCCTGGACGCGCAAGGCTATTGCAACATCACGGGCCGGCTGAAGGACATGTTGATCCGGGGCGGCGAGAACATCTTTCCGCGCGAGATCGAGGAGTTCCTGTACCGCCACCCGAAAATCCAGGGGGTGCAGGTCTTTGGCGTGCCCGACAGGAAATTCGGCGAGGAGGTCTGCGCGTGGGTGCAGCTCAGGCCTGGAACGCAGGCCACCGACCAGGAGGTCCGCGAGTTCTGCTGCGGCCAGCTCGCCCAGCACAAGATTCCCCGCTACATCCGCTTTGTAACCGAGTTCCCCCTCACCGTCACCGGCAAGCCGCAGAAATTCCTGATGCGGGAGCAGATGTGCGTCGAGCTGTCCCTCAGCGCCGAACGCACGGCCTGACCGTAGCGATTGCGCCGGAGGTTGGCTAGAGTCGGCCGATGGCTGAAAAGAAGCGCTGTTTTTGGGCCTCGGGACTCAATGATCCGGAGTACATCCGCTACCACGATGAGGAATGGGGCCGTCCGGTTCACGACGACCGCCATCTCTTCGAAATGCTCACCCTGGAGGGGGCGCAGGCCGGCCTTTCGTGGTCGACCATCCTTCACAAACGGGCCAACTACCGAAAGCTGTTCGCCGCCTTCGACCCTAAAAAAGTAGCCCGTTTCGATGCTCGCAAGCGCGCCGCGCTCATGCAGGACGCCGGCATCGTCCGTAACCGGCTGAAGATCGACTCCACCATTACCAATGCGCAGGCCTTTCTGCAGGTGCAGAAAGAGTTCGGCTCGTTCGACGGATATCTGTGGGACTTTGTGAACGGCAAGCCGCTGGTGGCGGCCCGGGCCCGTGGAGAACGTCTACCCGCCAGCACCGAGCTCAGCGACCGCATTTCCAAAGACCTGAAAAAACGGGGTTTTCGCTTCGTTGGCAGCACGATCATCTATGCATTTCTGCAGGCCGTCGGGGTGGTCAACGACCACAGCCGCGAGTGCTTTCTCGCGCCCAAGGCTGGCAAGGCTTTAAGATAGCAATCCAATCACAAATGGGGATGTCTGGTATGAAAGTGTTTATTGCCATCGCGGCGACTGCCGTCCTGTCGGCTGGAACAGCCTACGCAGACTGCAGCTACCCGACGCCGCCGGACCATCTTCCGGATGGCAATACGGCAACGCTTCAGGAAATGGTCGAGGCACAGAAGGCGGTCAAGGAATATGACAAAGCCATCAATGCCTATGTCGCCTGCATTCAACTCGAGCGTAACGATGCCGTGGGCAAGATCGCCAAACCGGGCGAAAAACCCACGCCGGAGCAGAAGAAGGCCATGGACGACATGGAGCGGGTCGAGGTTCAAAAGCACAACGCCGCGATCGACCAACTGCAGAGCGTCGCTGATCGCTTCAACGAGCAGGTCAAGGTGTACAAGGCCAAGAGCGACAAGTCGAAAGGTTGATTCACTGTGTTGAGTCCCGCCCAGGCCGATGATTTGATCGGGCAGCACCTGACGTGTCTGCCGATCGAGTCCTTGCCGCTCGCACAATGCGCGGGCGCGGTTCTGCGTGAGAACATCTACGCCGAGCGTGACCAGCCGCCATTCGATCGGGTTGCAATGGATGGCATCGCGGTCGACAGCGCCTCAATCCAACACGGAAACCGCCGCCTGCACATTCAGGCGACGCAGGCCGCGGGCGACCCGCCTTTGTCGCTCGCGACTCCGACTGGCTGCATCGAGGTAATGACCGGTGCGGTCATCCCGTCCGGATGTGACAGTGTCGTGCCCGTTGAGCAGATCACGGTCCGTAGCAGCGAAGCCGAGCTTGGCGCGACCGTCACTGTCGAGCCCTGGCAAAACGTGCATCGCCGGGGCACTGATACGCGCCAGGGTGCGCTGCTGTTGTCCGCGGGCGCGCGCTTGCGCGCCCCGGAAATCGCCATTGCGGCCTCGGCCGGAATGGCGCGCATCCGTGTCAGCAGCCAGCCCATGTTGGCTGTGATATCGACGGGCAACGAGCTGATCGAGCCGGGCGAGCCGATCCTGCCTCACCAGATACGGCGGTCCAATGCATACGCCATTGTCGCGGCCTTGCGCAGGCATGGCTTTCAACGGGTGGCCGATGATCATTTGCTGGACGACGCGGCAGAGCTCAAACGTCGTTTGAAATTCCACCTGGAGACACACGACGTTCTCGTCCTGAGCGGCGGCGTTTCCATGGGCAAACTCGACTTTGTGCCCAAAGTGTTGGACGAGCTCGGCGTGCAGACGGTATTTCACAAGGTCCAGCAGCGTCCGGGCAAACCGATGTGGTTTGGAGTTGCTGGTTCCGGGGCCACGGTGTTCGCCTTGCCCGGAAATCCCGTCTCAACGTTCGTCTGCCTGTCACGCTATGTCCTACCCGCGCTGTTCACTGCGATGGGCCAGGACCCGATCCCGCCGGAGAAAATGGCTCTGGGCGGGGAGGTCGTGAATAGCACTGGCTTGACGTTCTTTATGCCGATTCGAGTGGAAGTGGACGACTGGGGCCGCGCCTGGGCAATGCCCTGCCCGACGAACGGATCGGGAGACTTCACGGCACTAGCCGGCACCGACGGGTTCGTGGAGCTGCCGCCCGGCCCCAATAAGTACCCCAAGGGGTTCGTCACTCGCCTTCACAGGTGGTAGGAACAGCGCAGCCGGCGCTTGTCTTGCGTGCCGGTTGCCCCCACATGTGTTCCGGTAGGCGCCCAATTTCGTGCATTCGCGACCCCGCATTGGCATTCGTGGCGGCCTGGTGGTAATTACCGTTACAGATCATGGCCAAATCCGAAGTAGTCGTTCCCCTCAGCAATCTCTACGGCCCGCGCGACGCCCTCGCCCGGCCTATCCGGGACCTGCGGATTTCTGTCATGGACCGGTGCAACTTCCGCTGCCCGTACTGCATGCCGCGCGAGAAGTATCACGAACGCTACAAATTCCTTGGATCTCACGAGCGTCTCTCCTTTGACGAGATCGTTCGCCTCTCCCGGCTGTTCGTAAAGCTTGGCGTGCGGAAGCTGCGTCTGACAGGCGGGGAGCCGCTGCTACGCACAAACCTTTCCGACCTCATCGGAGACCTGACGGCAATCCCTGGGGTTGAAGACGTCGCACTGACAACCAATGGCGTGCTTCTGGGGAAGCATGCTGCCGAACTCAAGGCTGCGGGCCTGAAGCGAATCACCGTCAGTCTCGACAGCCTCGACCCAGCGGTATTCGCCCGTATGAGTGGCGGCTTCGGCGGTTTGCCCGATGTCCTGGACGGAATCGAGCACGCTCGCAGTGCTGGACTCGACCCGATCAAGATCAACGCCGTTATTCAGCGGGGTCTCAATGACCACACCGCTATCGACCTGGTGGAACGCTTCCGAGGCACCGGCGTGGTCGTACGATTTATTGAATACATGGACGTGGGAAATCGGAACGAGTGGCGCCCGGAAATGGTAGTGCCCTCTAAGGAACTCGTTGCGCGGATATCGGAGCGTTGGCCATTGCAGCCACTCGCGCGCGACTATCGGGGCGAAGTTGCGGAGCGCTACAGCTTCGTTGATGGCGCGGGAGAAGTAGGCTTCATATCGTCTGTAACGCAGCCATTCTGCGGAGACTGCTCGCGTGCGCGGCTATCCTCCGACGGTGTCATCTACACGTGTTTGTTCGCGAACAAGGGCACGAGCCTGCGCGACGCACTCCGCTGCGGAGCAACCGACGAGCAATTGCTGGAGACGATTCGCAACGTCTGGCTAGCGCGTGCGGATCGATATAGCGAGCAGCGAGCTGAGCTGCGTGAGGCACCTGGCGATCATCGCAAGGTTGAAATGTTCTACATTGGCGGATGACGTGAGAAAGGGAAACACAACTCGAGGCCCCGCTCGCGGTACGAGCGAGGCTAGTGGAGGCTCGGGACTCACGCACCTAGACGCCCGCAACCGGCCAACGATGGTCGACGTTAGCGGCAAGGAAGTCACTCATCGCACAGCGACCGCGGAGGCTCGCGTTCGCTTTCCGCCCAACGTAGCTGCTGCACTTCGCAAGAGCGGCCACCGAACGAAGAAGGGCCCCGTATTCGACACCGCGATCATTGCTGGCGTGATGGCAACCAAACGGACACATGAGCTCATCCCATTTTGCCATCCGTTACCGATCAACAAATGCACCATCGAGATTGACGACACCCGCGAAGGTGAGGTTGTCATCACGTGCGAGGTATCGGTAGACCATCGCACGGGCGTTGAGATGGAGGCGCTGACTGGTGCCACCGTCGCCGCACTAACCGTCTACGATATGTGCAAAGCGTTATCGCACGACATCGAGATCAAAAGCGTTCGCCTCGTTGAGAAAACGGGCGGAAAGCGGGACTTCAAGCGGAAGGCCTAACAGCAATGCCACCCCCCATCTACGCACTGGTCCTTGCCGGCGGACGAAGCACTCGCATGCAAAGGGACAAGGCGACGTTGACTTACCACGGCCGCACTCAGCTCGAGTGGGCGGTATCGCTGCTGCAGCCATTCGCTCAACGCGTGTTCGTTTCCGTGCGACCGGATCAAACTGGCGATCCCGTGCGTGCTCGCTTCGAGCAGATCGTGGACACGCACGAAAACCTGGGGCCGATCGCGGGCATCATGGCTGCTCAAGCCAAGTATCCGGACGTGGCGTGGCTGGTGCTCGCGTGCGATCTGCCGTTTCTCGATAACAGCACGCTGGAGACGTTGATAGCCGCACGACAGCCACAGCGTCTGGCGACGGCCTATCGCTCGAGTCATGATGTGCTGCCTGAACCGCTGTGTACGATTTATGAGCCGGCGAGTCGCGAGAGGTTGCTTGCGCATGTCGCTAGTGGCAAGAATTGTCCGCGGAAATTTTTGATTCAGTCGGATGTGCACTTGATTGACGAGCCAAATCCACGTGCATTGGACAATGTGAACACGCCGGACGAATACGGGCAGGCGGTTGCTACGCTCGACCCTGATGTGCAGGTGGGTGCGACGGCGATACCTACGCTCGCGGCTCCGGCGTCAGGCGCTGACAAGCATATCCGCGTGCAGTATTACGCCATCCTGCGCGAGCAGGCCGGCCGCAGCGATGAGTCTGTCGTCACCGCAGCCCACACTCCTCGCGATCTATATAACGAGCTGAAGGCTCGATATCCCTTCTCGCTCGCACCCGAAATGCTGCGTGTTGCGGTGAACGCCGAATTCGGTGAATGGTCGCAACGCCTTGCCGACGGCGATTCCGTCGTCTTTATCCCGCCCGTCGCCGGTGGTTGACGAACAAGCACCAATGGCCACATTCAGTTTCACACGCCGGCAAATTGACGCGACCGCACTGCGTGCGCAACTGTTCGACCCCGCTGCTGGCGGTTACGCGTCCTTCGAAGGATGGGTTCGCAACCACAATGAGGGGCTGGCCGTCCGCCACCTCGAATACGAAGCATTCGAGCCGCTCGCCATCAAGGAAGGCGAACGTATCGTTGCTGAGGCCGTCACCCGCTTCGGTATCGAACACGCCGCCTGCGTACACCGCATCGGTGACCTCGCAATTGGTGAAATGGCCGTATGGGTCGGCGTCAGTGCTCGCCATCGCGCAGAAGCTTTTGCCGCCTGCCGTTACATCATCGACGAAGTCAAACATCGCGTGCCCATTTGGAAAAAGGAGCACTACGAAAACGGTGACTCCGGGTGGGTTAATTGCGAGCGGTGTGCTGCACCGGGTGTTGAGCATGCGGAGCACGAACATGCAGCCGCCGGCGCGCACGACCACGCGGGTCACGGCGCGCACGGCCGCGCGGGCGACGGCGCGCGCGACATCGGCAACCGCGCATTCTCCTCAGCAGCCGCAACCGCCCTCGCGTCCACGCATGCCCACGTAGGCGCCGTAGTACCCGACTACTCCCGCCAGATGGCGCTAAAGGAAGTCGGTGCGGCGGGCCAGGCCAAACTTCGCGCGAGCCGCGTACTCGTCATCGGCTGCGGCGGACTGGGCGTGCCTGTGATCAGTTACCTTGCGGGGTCGGGCATCGGTCGGCTCGGTCTCGTCGACGGCGATCGACTGGAGCCATCCAATCTCCATCGACAAACGATGTACGCACTCGCCGACGTCGGCAAACTAAAGGCTGAACTGGCGGCAGATCGCGTACGCGCGCTGAATCCGGACGTGAATGTCCGCGCCTACACACTTCGCCTCGACGCCCTCAACGCGCCGGACTTGATCGCACAACACGATATCGTCATTGACTGCACTGATAACTTCAGCACCAAGTTTCTGCTGAACGACTACTGTGTTCAGCTCGGCAAACCGGCGATATTCGCCAGCGTCTATCAGTACGAAGGTCAGCTCCAGGTAGTGCGCCCAGGCTCTGCCTGCCTCCGCTGCGTATGGCCCGAGGCCACACGTGATGGAATCGTTGGTAACTGCTCAGAGGCAGGTGTGCTGGGACCCGTACCGGGAATCTTTGGAGGATTGCAGGCCTTCGAAGCGATGAAAATAATCCTGGGCTTACCCGGACAGCTCAATGACGAGGTACTCGTGCTCGATCTGCTCACGCTGTCAACGTCGCGAGTACGGACCAAGCGCGCTACCTCGTGCCCGGAACACGCAGTATCACGTGCGAAAGCGGCACAGTCAGTCGCTGTCGCGCAAGCGAACGCGGCTGCGGAACTCACGTTCGACACCCTGGATCAAGCTGACGATGCGGGATTCGACATCATAGATATTCGCGAGCCGAACGAGTTGCTGGAGATGCCGATACCGTCCGCGCACTCGCGAAATATCCCGATGGCGCAACTGCTCCATGGCGAACCAGCGTTCACACCCAAAGGCAAAACGCTCCTGGTTTGTGCAAGCGGTCGACGCAGTCTGGCGGCGACGCAGGAGCTTCGCGAGCGCGGGCTCAACGACATCTACTCGTTGCGCGGCGGCGTGAAGGGCCTGCTGTCGCGGCAACCAGCCTAAAGACGCGGAGCCGCCTCAACGTGCGCGGCAACGTGTCCATCACCTCCAAACTCGCACGCTTCGCAGCGCTCCTCGCGCTAGCCGCCACAACTGCCGCCGCTCCATCGCCCAACGCGCCGCCACCGTCCGCTGCCGACACCCATGCGCGCGACCTGCGGGTTGCCACCGAGGCAGCGGCGACAACGGCAACCACCCCCCTCCCCGACCCCCTCCTGACCTTCGCAGCCTCCCAAACCTACCCTCCACTCTTCGACACCAAAGCGAAGTTCGCGCAGAAAAAGCAGCTCGATCGGGTCACCTTCGACCTTGCCAAGGACCCGCCGCCCGAAATGAACTGCGCACAAACCCTCGGTGCCAAGCGCTTCGCTGCGCTGTTCGATGACCTGGGTAGCGCCTATACCAACATGGGGGACGAAGCGAAGGCGGCGGACGCATTCAGCAAGGCAATCGGCTGCAACCCGCGGGCGTCGTTCCTGCATGCCGAGCTGGCGGCAGCCTTGCTCGACACGGGCCGTTACAGCGAGGCGCGAATCGAAACGCAGCGGGAGTTGAGTCTCGGCCGGACCAACTTCACGATCTACAGCCTCCTGACTCAACTCGATTTCATTGACGGTCACTGGGCCGAAGCGGTCTCCAACGCAAAGCTCGCCGCAACACAAGCACCCGATGACGAACAAGCCACCTACTGGCAGTGCTTCCTGTGGATTGCACAGAAGCACACCGGCGCCCAGGAACCCGTGCTGGTCAATCGCCGCGTCCCTCCGGACTGGCCGGGACCGATCCTGCAGTCCCTGCAGGGCAAAATCACCGAGATTGAGCTACTGGATGCGGTGAAGTCCGAACACGACCTGCACCGCCAGCGCGAGATCCTGACTGAGGCCCTGTTCTACACCGGCCAACAGCGCCTGACCGCCAACCGTCCCGACGAGGCCGCCCGTTATTTCACCGCTACGGTCGGACAGAACGTGGAGTACTTCATCGAACATCACCTGGCGGTGGCGGAGCTCGAGAAGCTCCGCCACCCCGTGACCTCGTCGGCCACGATGACACCCCTTTAATTTAAAAGGAGTACACGGCCCTGGCGTAGTAGAAGCCGCCATTGATCCCGAACGGCGAGAACGACGGGTAGATCTGCACCGCCGAGTTATCACCCGCAGCGTTGTAGACCTTCAGCAACTCGCCATTGGTCTTTTCGGGATAGCGATTGAACACGTTGACAGCACCGGCGCTCAACTTGAGCCCCTTGAAGATCTCATACCCGACCTCGACATTGGTCGTGGGAATGACACCGATACGGTCCTGATAATAAACAGCGTTGTTGCCATTGGTGTCAAAGAAGTCGTTTTCCCACTCCGAAGACTGCCCGTAGATGATTTCTGTCACCGAGGCTGACGCCTTGCCGTATGTCCAGGCCATACCCAGGTTCACCACGTATTTAGGCGAAGCCGTGGTCAGGTCCGAAAGGGCCGTTGAGTCAAACAACGCCTGTCCTTGAACGAGCGGCAGCGCACCGACCGGCGGAGCCCCGATGGGCTTGGTGACCGTCGTCTGGTTGAATGCCGCGCTGGCCGACCAATCGACGTGCCCGACCGGCAGTTCGGTTGGATAGGTCAAGGTGAATTCCGCGCCACGCGTCCGGGTATCGATTCCGTTCGCAAACAGGTTGATGCCGGTATTGCGCACCTGATCGAGTGAAGCACCGCTTGCCAACGCAGCATCGACAATGGCCTGGGAGATGATCGTCGTCACTTGCGGACAGGTCGTATTGCCTGGAGTGGGCACAAAGTTGGGGTCGCAGCCGGTGATCGAGCCGGTGAGATTGCCGCTACCCACGATGCGGTTCGTAACCTTGATCTGGTACACATCCAATGACGCGAACAGCCTCTCGAACGGCTGCAACACGACACCGAAGCTGAAGCTCGTGGACTTCTCCGGCTGCAGACCGCCGCTCAACCCCAGTTTGGTCGCCGCCACGGAGTTGGGCGGGATCTGGATGAAGGCGGTGCCCGGACCCACGTTGACGGTCGTGTAGTGCTCTTCCGCAAGGGTTGGAGCGCGGAAGCCCGTACTCACTGTGCCGCGAACGGCAACTGCCGGCGTGATGTCATAGCGAACGGTCGCTTTGCCGACATTGGTATTGCCGAAGTCATCGAAATGCTCATGCCGCCCCGCGAGATCGATGCGGAGACCGGTGATCGGTGTCGCAGCCACGTCGATGTAGGCAGCATAGTTTTTGCGGCTGTACTTTCCGGCGTCCGACGGCGTAAAGCCTGGGAACGATTGCGCGCCGCCGCCGTAATACGAAGCTGCATCGCCCGCATAAATGGCGTAGGTGTCGCGACGATACTCGCCACCGAAAGCCAAGTTGAGCGGTCCAGCCAGGCCAACGTCGAAGTTGTGACTGATATCGAGTGTCGTGGTCCATTGCGTCGATATGAACTTGCCGTCGTAGAAATCGACCGGTGAGGCGCCGGTATCCGCATACAACGAAGCGTTGCCGGAGTGCAGCGTGTAAAGGTCCGAGGAATCATTGCCGTAACCCGACGCGAGGTCCCAGTACCAATCCGCGAAAGAGCCTTTCACCCCGGCCGTGATCTGGTAATCCTTCTCGGAAGTAGCTTCCTCGGGATTGAAGCCGTACGGATACATGTATGTGACCGCGGCAGTGGTCGGGTTGGTGTAGGAGACCCGGTTGGGGAGGCGATAGTTCTCGAACGAGTTGGCCTTCTTGTCGCCCCAGGTGCCGAAGCTGTAGAACTCGATGTCATCGGTCACTTTGAAGCCGGAATTGAACGCGACTGTCGTGAGCGTAAAGTGGGCGTCGCCCTGGATCAGGTTGAGATACGGATAGCCCGTGCGGAACGGCATGTTTGAATTCGGGTAAACCGCGAGCCGGGCCGGATCGACCACGCGCGGATCGATGCCACCGCGCATGCTGTGCGCATGGTTCTGGATCTCGGCGGTGACGTTGAAGAAGCTGTCGTCGGTCGGCGCAAACCCGAAATGCGCGCCGCCATCGTTCGTGTCACCACCACCGTCCATGTAGCCACCGCGAAGCGCTTTCAGCGTTCCGCCTGCATTGTCCTTCTTCAGGATGATGTTGATGACGCCCGCGATCGCATCAGAACCGTATTGCGCGGCCGCGCCTTCCAGCAGTACCTCAACGTGGTCTACTGCGTCCATCGGGATGAAGTTGAGATCCGGACCCGCACCACCCTGATAGGGTCCGCCGAGCACGGCGAGGTTGGCCGTGCCGTGGCGGCGTTTGCCATCCACCAGGATGAGTGTGTGGTTGGGACTAAGGCCGCGTAACTTGGCCTGTAGCGTCTGGTTGGCCATGTCCCCGCCGAATGCCTGTTTGACGAACCCGGGAATTACCGCCGCAAGCGAGGCCATCAGGTCAGGCGCACCGGCTTTGCGCAACTCTTCGCCACTTACCACGATAATAGGGGCGGGGCTTTCCGCCACCGACACACCCTTCTGGCGCGTACCCGTGACAATCACCTCGGTAACCGACGACATCTCGCCCGAGTCAGCGCCCGGCGCATCGGACGCAGGAGCTGCCGCATCAGCCGGGGCTGTGGCATCAGCAGGAGCCGCGGCATCGGCAGAGATCGCGGCAGCCGTCGGCTCGGCCGCCTGCACCAACCTGGCGCCCGACTGCAGGGCAATGATCACCAACACGGCCGCGCCGCCGCGGGCATGGTCTGGTTTCAAATGCATCGAGTGACTCCCTGAAGATAGTTGTTGTTCATCACTGTCAGCGTGTTGCAATAAACCGGCCAACCGTGCCGCCGGGCCCTGCGGGCGAAAGTCGCAACCGGTCCGCAGACGTTCACTATCAGGGAGTTAGACGGCGTTGCCGTGTGCAAAACGCCAACACCGGATTGTTGTTTGTTGGCACCTGGCGGCAGCGGCGGCACCATTGGGGCGCCGTGGTGCAGGTTGTTGATAAATATTGGTGCCGTAAGCGCCGGCTGACCGAGCGACTCAACTCGGCGCGCGCTTGAACCGGCGCGTCAGAATTGAATCAACGCGCCACCGCGGGCGCCGTCACGGCAAACAGCGTGATGGCGCCCGCCGCCTTGATCAGCAGGCCGAGGCCCGACGTGCCGAGCAACATGAAGGTGATGCGCCGGAAATTGACATCCGACAGCGACTTGTACAGGTTGACACCCAACAGCGTGCAGGGCAGGACGATGGGCACTGTGATTACCAACAGCGCCCAGTAGGTCGGACCGAAGGTCTCGGGGTGCTGGACGGCCAACATGGCGAGCGACACGAGCTGCAGGCCGAGGATGTAGGGCTGCACGATGCTCCTGGATTCGCGCTTGGAGAGCCGCCGCAGGCCGCTCCACACCACCACCGCAGCACCCGGAAAGGCGGTAAAACCGCCGATCACGCCGCCCGCCATGCCCACCAGGCACGCCGCAATCCAACCACTGTTACGGGAGATGTACAGGCTCTCGGGTTTCAACATCGAGTAGGTTGCATAAACAATGAGGAACCCGCCGAAGGTGGCCATCAACGTGGAGGTTGGCAGTGAATGCAGGATGCGCAAACCCACCGGCACACCGGCCAACCCGCCCAGCAGGTAGGGCGCCGGCCCATCCGGCCACCACTGCCGCAGCGGCCGCAGGTCGGCCTTGAGCTGACCGAGCGACAGCAACTGGTTGGCCGAGGACAAGGTCATCAGCAGCGGCACCCCCAGCTTCGGCGGCAACAACCACAGGCACAGCGCGCCGATGGCGGAAAAGCCGAAGCCCGACAGCCCGCTCATCATGGCCGACAGGCCCAGGATGCAGATCAGAACCAGCAGAGTGGTCAGCGAGAACTGGGTGGAAATGACCGCCAGCACGTTCAAATAAAGTCTCCCTCAGGCGGGCACGCCCAAGCTGCGGCCGGCAATCCGCCCAAGGGTGCCCGGTCAGGTCCAGACTTTGTCGAGGGCGGCGCAGAACGCCGTCATGTCTTCCATCGAGCCCACGGTCACCCGCGAGACGGTCGGCCAGACCGGCCAGGAGCGGCCGATCTCCACACTCTGAGTCCGGAAAGCCAGCAACATGTCCTTCGCGGGCCTGGTCTTCCAGTCGACCATGAACATGTTGGCATCACTGCCAATGATCTTGAGCTTGCGCTTCTTGAGATGCTCGAAGGTCATGGCACGCGCCTGCTGCATTTCCTTGCGACGCGCGACAATCAGGTCGGCGGCCGTCAGACTTGCGGTTGCACAGGCGAGCGAGGGCATCGGCAGAGCGCCGGACTGCATACCACCGTCGTAACGCATCAACTTCGTGACGATGTCCGGACGAGTCATGACATAGCCCATGCGCATGCCTGCCATGCCGAAGATCTTCGAGAACGTGCGCAAGACGATGACGTCCTTGTCGGCTTTTGCCATGTAGGAAGCGGTCGGTACGCCGGCAAAGTGCGTGTATGCCTCATCAATCAGCACGACCGAGCCAGCGGGCTTGTTGGCAACGAGCCACTCGATATCGGCCAATGGCGTCACGGTGCCCGTCGGGTTGTTCGGCGTACAGATGTAGTAAAGGCCCGGGCTCGGATCGGCAGCCAGCATGGCCTTCACGTCGTGGCGGTAGTCGGGCGTCAACGGCACGCGCTTCACCGGTGCACCCAACCAGTCCGCGGTCCGGCCGGCCAACTCGAAGGTTGGATCGGCGGTCACCAGCGCTTTGGTGGGAGAGCAGAAGGTCACCACGGCACGCGACAGCGGGTCGCTCGAGCCGGGCCAGGGCGCGACATGGTCGTAAGGCACATCTTCAACCTGCATGACTGCCTTGATGAAGTCGCCGCGCTGGTCCTTGGGTGAATAGCGGTTGCTGGAGGAGATGATGGACGCGGCGGCGGCCTGCCCAGGAGCCAACGGGCCGGTCCAGCATTCATTCGCGCCAATGCGGGTGTTCGCTTCGGGCGCCGGGTCCGGCACGCCGCCGGAGGCCCAGGCGGGTCGCCCCAGGTCAGCCGCCAGGCTGACTGAGCTGAATACCGCTGCAATGCGCAGGAGTTGGCGCCGCGAATAGCCCCGGTCGAGCAGATCCTCACGCGCCTCCGAGGGAAGCGACCCTGGAGAGCTTTGGGCTGCAGCCTGTGTCAAAACCCGACGCCTGGAGATCGCTTGCGACATGTATGTACGCCTCCTGCCAGTGCCAACGCGGCGATTCCGTGGACGAAAGGAATCGGCTATCCCTGCCAGACATCCAAATCGCATGCCAATGAGGTGGCCACTGAGTGAGCGATAACAAAGTGGTTATAGCGCGCGCACTTGCGTCGATATGATCGACGCGGCTGACAGTCGTTAAGCCGCAAGTCGTGCACTAGGCACGTGCGCTTTGTCGAGGCGGCGCGCCGTGTTGGTGCTAACCGGGTCTAACCTGACCTGACCCTCTAACAACGTACTTGTAGCTGGTGAGTTGTTCCACGCCTACCGGGCCGCGGGCATGAAAGCGATCGGTCGAAATACCTATCTCCGCGCCCATTCCAAACTCACCGCCATCGGCGAATTGAGTTGAAGCATTGTGAAGAACTATCGCGCTGTCCACACGCTGGAGGAACCTATCCGCCGCGGCCGGATTGTCCGTCACTATGGACTCGGTGTGGGCCGAGCCGTAGGTCTTGATATGAGCAATGGCTCCATCCACACCATCCACCACGCGTGCAGCAATGATCGCGTCCAGGTACTCCGTCGACCAATCATCCTCGGTCGCCGGTAACACCCGGGAATCAGCCTTTTGTACGGTCGCGTCTCCCCTGACTTCGCACCCTGCCGCCAACAGATCTCTCACAATCGGTTCCAGGTGAGTGCTGACGCAAGCCTGATCTATCAGCAAGGTTTCCGCGGCCCCACACACCCCGGTGCGCCGCATTTTGGCGTTCAGTGCAATCGTCCGAGCCATGCGAACATCGGCGTCCCGGTCGACATACACATGGCAATTGCCTTCCAGGTGCCCAATGACGGGCACGCGCGCTTCCTGCTGAACCCGCGCCACCAGGCTCTTGCCTCCGCGCGGAACGATCACATCGATGTAGTCGGACATTTCGGCCAACATGTGGCCCACGGCCGCGCGGTCCGTCGTCGGCACCAGTTGAACGCACTCGGGCGGCAAGCCCGCCCCGGCCAATCCCTGCACCAGGCAGGCGTGAATCGCCGCGTTGGAAAGCCGGCTCTCCGAGCCCCCACGCAGGATCACCGCGTTGCCCGATTTCAGGCAGAGCGAGCCGGCGTCCGCGGTGACGTTCGGGCGGCTCTCGTAAATGATGCCGATCACGCCCAGCGGCACGCGGACTCGCTGGATGTGCAGGCCGTTGGGTCGATCCCATTCGGCGGCGACTGTGCCTACCGGGTCGGCCAGCGCCACAATCTCTTCAATGCTCCGAGCGATGGCTGCGACGCGTTTTTCATCCAGCTGCAGCCGATCGAGCAACGCTCCACTCAACTGCGCGGCACGCGCCGCCTGCATGTCTCGGTCATTGGCATCGAGGATTTCCCCGCTTCGCGCGCGTATCGCGGCGGCCGCGCCGGTCAAGGCCGCGTTCTTCGTACGGGTCGATGCCACGGCCAAAACCGCCGCCGCGGCCACGGCACCCTCACCCAAACCCGTCATCAACTCACCGATGCCGACCGTACTCATGGCGATTCCGGCATGGGCTCGAGCGTCTCATGATTCATTACGACCAGATCATCGCGGTGAATAATCTCGTCGCGCCCGCGAAAGCCGAGGATGCCGGCGATCTCGGAGGACTTGCGACCCATGATGCGTTGGGAGTCAACATCCGAATAACCGATGATGCCGCGGGCAACCTCCAGAGTGTCTTCACCGAGCACGCTGACAGTATCGCCCCGCTCGAACCGGCCCCGCACGGCAACCACGCCCGCGGGCAACAAACTTTTGCCCGCACGCAGTGCTTTGAGAGCGCCGGCGTCGATCGTGATGGATCCGGCTGGTTTCAACGTACCCGCAATCCATTGCTTACGTGCTGTTACCGGCGTTGCATGCGGCACGAACCACGTACACCGGGCGCCATCCTCCAGGCGGCTCACCGGATGCTTCTGGTGACCGGCGGCGATGCACATGTGACAGCCTGCCGCCACGGCGATCTTGGCCGCCAGGATCTTGGTGGTCATGCCGCCCGATCCAACATCGGAAGCGGAAGCACCCGCCATGGCCTCGATTTCGGGCGTGATCTGCCGCACCTGTTGAATGAACTGCGCCGTCGGATCCTTGTTGGGATCGGAGGTAAACAGCCCTTCGACATCGGACAACAACACCAGGCAGTCGGACCCTGACATCTGGGCCACTCGCGCGGCCAGCCGATCGTTGTCGCCGTAGCGGATCTCCGCCGTGGCGACCGTGTCATTCTCATTGATGACCGGGAGGGCGCCCAGCGCCAGGAGCGACTCCAGGGTGGCGCGCGCGTTCAGGTAGCGGTGCCGGCGCTCACTGTCTTCGAGCGTCAGCAACACCTGAGCGACCGTTACGTTGTTCGCTTCCAGCAATTCCTTGTATGCGTGCGCGAGTCGGATCTGTCCGACGGCGGCGGCCGCCTGACTTTCATCCAGGCGCAGACTTCCTTTGGCCAGTCCGAGATGACGCCGCCCGAGCGCGATTGCACCGGAGGAAACGAGGATCACTTGCTGGCCCCGCTTGCGCAGGCGCAATAAGTCCTCAACCAGTGTCTCCAGCCACGCACGATTGAGTCGTCCGGTCTCCTGATCAACGAGTAAAGCTGAGCCCACCTTCACGACGACACGGCGCGCCTTGAGCAATGGGGAGGCGAGAATTGATGATCCGGGTGGCATTGGAAAACTATACGCAACTGGTAATACACTTAGAACTGACGTGAGGACGGTCTTTTCGAGGGTGAGAGCGGTGAGCAGAGATTACGAGCCGGTTCCCGGACAGTGGTACGAGAACCTGGAAGAAGAAGAGCCGTTCCGCGTGCTGTCCATGGACGAGGACTCCGAGCTCGTGGAAATCGAATATCTCGATGGTGACATCGAGGAAATCGATCTCGAGACGTGGCACGAAATGGATCTCGAGCTCACTCAAGAGCCCGAAGGCTGGGCAGAATCCCAGGAAGAGGACGAAGAAGAGGACGAGGACGACGACTGGGATGATGACGACGAAGACGACGACGACCTGGACGACGATGAGGACGAGGACGAGTCCGAAGGTCGCGAAGAGTACTAGCTAGCGGCGCCCGGCCGCGCCACGAGAGCCCTCCGCGGCTGAGCATGGCAGCGCGACACCTGGCCCACCACCGACGGACGCCCCCGACCCAGGCCGAGGCGGCGGCCCCTGAACCTTTTCCCGGGCTCCCGGTCTCTACCTTAAGATGTTCTTAAGATTTCTCCGCTAGTCTGCAACCCCTTGAAAACTACGGCCCAATCCCAAGGTAAAGCGGCGTCGCCACCGCACAAACCACTATCATGAAACGCATTTTCCTGTTTCTGGTCACCAACCTCGCCATTGTCGTCGTCCTTTCGACGGTCGCTCACGTGCTGGGCCTGGACCAGTACCTCGATGCCCGGGGCGGCAGCCTCAACGGGCTGCTGATATTTGCCGCACTGTTCGGTTTCGGCGGCTCCCTGATCTCCCTGTTCCTGTCCAAGTGGATGGCCAAGAACGCCATGGGCGTGCAGGTCATCACGCAGCCCAGAAACGCTACCGAGAGCTGGCTGATCAACGCCATTGGCGCCCACGCGCGCAATGCCGGCATTGGCATGCCAGAGGTCGGGATATTTGAGTCTCCCGAGCCAAACGCCTTCGCGACCGGCGCGAGCCGGAACAACGCGCTGGTGGCGGTCAGCTCTGGCTTGCTTCAGCGCATGAATGAGCGCGAAGTCGACGCTGTACTGGGCCACGAGATCAGCCACGTTGCCAACGGCGACATGGTCACCCTCGCGTTGATCCAAGGCGTGGTGAACACGTTCGTGATCTTCCTGTCACGCATTATCGGCAACCTCGTGGACCGTCGTGAGGACGGACGCGGCCCGGCTTACTTCATCACGGTGATCGTGTCTGAGATTGTGCTCGGCATCCTGGCCAGCCTCATCGTCCTCTGGTTCTCGCGTAAGCGTGAATTCCGCGCCGACGAAGGTGGCGCGAAGCTCTCCGGTCGCGCGAACATGATTGCCGCGCTCGAAAAACTAAAGAGCTCACATGAGCCGCTGCCACAGCAATTCGCAGCGTTTGGAATCGCGGACGGCCGAGTCGCAAGCGGATTCCGGAGGTTGATGATGAGCCATCCGCCGCTGGACGAGCGCATTGCCGCGTTGCGAGCGTTGCCAGCAGCCTAAGCGCTGCCAACTGCCCGAGCATCGCCTGCTGCCTGACCCGACCGAAATCCTCTCTGACATCCTCGGCGTCGACGGCGTCCTAACGGACGCCGCGGACGTCGAGCCCTACCTCACCGACCACCGACACCTGTATCACGGGCAGGCTTTAACCGTCGCCCTGCCCCGCTCGGTCGACCAGATCTCCCGCCTTCTCGCCTACTGCAATGACAATCGGATCGGCGTTGTGCCTCACGGCGGCAACACCAGCTATTGTGGAGGCGCGACTCCTGACGAGTCCGGCAAGCAGATCGTCCTGTCGCTGAAGCGACTCAATCGCATCCGCGACGTCAATCCTCTCAACTACTCGTTGGTAGCCGAAGCGGGTTGCATCCTGGCGGATGTGCAACGCGCGGCCGATCAAGCCGAGCGCCTGTTCCCGCTGAGCCTGGGTTCGGAAGGCACTTGTCAGATCGGTGGCAACCTCTCAACCAATGCCGGAGGTACGAGCGTTCTGCGCTACGGAATGATGCGCGAGCTTGTTCTGGGACTCGAGGTGGTGTTGCCGGACGGACGAGTGCTGTCCACACTTGGCGCACTGCGCAAGGACAACACGGGTTATGACATCAAGTCCCTATTTCTGGGTGCCGAAGGGACTCTTGGTGTAATCACCGCCGCCACTCTGAAGTTGTTTTCCAAAGCCCGGACGGCTGCGACAGCTTTCGTGGCCGTGCAAGACGTCCAGACCGCGGTTGAGCTGCTCTCCAGGCTTCGTGAAGCAAGCGGCGATCGTGTCAGCTCATTCGAGTTGATTCCGCGAATTGGCATCGAACTGACCGCGCGTCACATCCCAGGCATCACCGCCCCATTCAAACAGCCATACGAGTGGCATGTCCTGTGCGAGATCACCTCGTCCCGCGGAGCTGACCGTCTCGATGAGCTGCTGACGGAGTCACTCGCAGCGGCGCTCGAAGCCAACCTGATTCTTGATGCCGTCGTAGCACAGAGCGACCGTGAGCGCGACGCACTGTGGAAAATCCGCGAGACCATTCCAGAAGCGCAACGCATCGACGGGGCCAGCCTGAAACACGATATTTCGCTGCCTATTACCTCCCTGGCTGCGTTTGTGGAAAAAGCTGGAAGCTGGATTCTCGCCAACGTACCTGATGGGCGGCTCGTAGCATATGGACACGTCGGAGACGGCAATCTCCATTTCAACCTCAACCAGGCGCCGGGAACATCGCGTGACACGTTCCTCGCGCGCGCGGCGCTGATAAAGCGCGTTATCCACGACATGGTTCGCGACTACGGAGGCAGCTTCAGCGCCGAGCATGGCATCGGTCGCCTGAAAGTAGATGAGCTGGAAAGGTACGCCTCACCCGTGGAGCTAGACCTGATGCGCGCGATAAAACGTGCGTTAGACCCCAACGGCATCCTGAACCCGGGGAAAGTGCTCCGCGACCGGCTATGATGCGGCCCGCTTGAGACTCGCTTCCACGCACGGGAGACCTTCATGACCCATGGCCGGCTGTTCATTCTCGCGGCACTCACCGCCCTGGCCCTCTCAGCCTGCAGCAAGAACAGCGAGCCCTCATCCGCGATGTCGTCACAAACCGACACAGCGGCGACAACACCGCCCGCGGATAATTCGAATGTCGACGGCTCGCCGCAGATCGTGACCGAGCCCGACGGCCTGCACATCGAGTACCGCACCTATGGCAAGGGCGATCCCGCCATTATTCTCATCCACGGCTGGGCCACGGATGCCAACTACTGGAACGCGCAGTTGAATCCGTTGAAGGCGAAATACACCGTGGTGGCGGTCGACCTCGCCGGACACGGTGCCTCCTCCAAGAGTCGCACGGATTGGTCGATGGGCAACTACGGCGAGGATGTCGCCATCATTGCGCGCAGACTACCCAACCAACAGATCATTCTCGTCGGTCACTCGATGGGCGGCACCGTGGCGCTCGAGGCTGCGCGGCGCATTGGCGACCGCGTGATCGGCATCATTGCCGTCGATGCTTTGAAGTCCGTCGGCCTGCCGCCCGCCCCGCAGGCGGAAATAGACAAGCGCGTCGCACCGTTCCGCACCGACTTCATAGGTTCGGTTCGCAAGTACGCCACCGAAGAGTTGTTCGAAAAAGGCGCGGACCCGGTGTTCGTCCAGAAAGTCGCCTACGACATGTCGCTCGAGCCGCCCGAGGTCGGAGTGCCGTCGCTACAGGCGCTGCTCAGCATGGACTTCAACACGGTTCTGCCGGACATACACGTACCCGTGTTGGCCATCAACTCGGACCTGGGCGCCACGGACGAAGCACGTATCCGCAAATCACTGCCCGGCTTCAAGGCCGACATCATCCCGCACACGAGTCACTTCCTGATGATGGAAGTGCCGGACAAATTCAATCCCATCCTGCTGGGCGACATCGACACCCTGGTGAGCAAGGCGAAGCACTAGCGGCTGGCCCACAACTCATCGGTCTCCGGGACAATCGACCCGCACCGGATCCGCAACCACCCCAGGTTGATTGCAATGTCGTCCGAATCGATTTCGGTCCACGCCGAGGCGAGCGGCGTGTCCTGCACCTGATCCTGCAGCAACAGAATCAGTGCATCGCGATCGGCCATGAACGGCCAATCCTGACTATGCAGCGTCAACTCCAGCTTGCGGCCGTCGGGAGTGACGAAGCGGGCCCGCCCGCCTTGATCGTGCAGCTCCAGTTTTGCGATGGAGCGCAACTCCGACTTGCGGCCGGTTGCCGACCAGTCCACCCGGCAGGCGAACAGGCGCGCATCATTCAACTCGTACCAGTTGAATCCGAACACCTCTTCCTGCAGATCATTGCCCTTGCGCAGCAGGACCCGCCGCCGGTACCAGTACAGGTCCTGTCCTATGACCAACCGGTATTCGACGTAGCGCTGGCCGCCGTCGCGGATGTCGATGCAACCCTTGCCGACGGTGCCGCCACTGAACTGATCGCCTTGCTTCTTCAGCAGCAGATCGCACCCTTCCGCTTTGACAATCTCGGCGCGATGCAGGTTGGACAGGAGCTTGGGGCGGCGATCCAGGTGAGTCCAGCGGCGCGGCTCCTTGAACGAATACAGCCGGACATGCACGCCCACCGCCGGAGGCTCCGCGGGCTGCAGGTCCAACAGCAACTGCCGCCGGATGCTGTCAGGATCGTCATGGAGAAACTCCTCCATGTACAACACGTGTGGACCGAGCCAAGGGGCCTCGACCGGCGCTACGATGGTACGCACACGCTTCTCGGCACCCTCGCCCCAGGCAGTCACATTGGGATCCGAGCTGATGAATACTTCTTCGGTTGAATCGCGTACGCCCGGCCACAGTTTCTCGAGAGAGTCGAGATCGCCGGCGGTCCCGGCGATGGCGAGCTGCCCGGCGGTGACAATAGCCGCAACACCCGCTAACAGCAGCATGTGCGTTTCACCCCTGGAATGGGCGGCATAAGGGAACGGTCCCTAGTTTCCCCGCTTGATTCTGACGAGGCCTTCCTGGGCGGTGGTTGCCACGAGGCGCCCGTCCCGCGAATACACGCCTGCCCGCGCAAATCCGCGCGAGCCTGAAGCACTCGGACTCTCCATGTCATACAGCAGCCAGTCATCCACGCGCAAAGGTCGATGAAACCACATGGCGTGATCCAGGCTGGCCATCACCACGCGCCCTTCCCAGTTGTCCGGATTGTGAGGCAGGGTCGAAGTGCCGAGCAGAAAGAAATCCGATGCATATGCCAGCAGGCTGCGATGCAGCCGTTCGTCATCCGGCAACTGGCCGACTGCCTTGAACCAGATCCGTCGCGCCGGCTTGGCCCGATCCGCCCCCGCGGCCGGTTCCACCAACCGGAAAGTGAACGGCCGGGGTTGCTCGAAAAATTGCCGCAGACGCTCGGGCATGTGTTTGACCATGTCCGGCGGCGGAGTGTTGAAATCACCCAGCTCCTCCGGCTGCGGCACCGCCGGCATTTCGCTCTGGTGATCCAGCCCCTCTTCGGGCCGCTGGAACGAGGCCGCCATGTTGAATATGGGCTCGCCGTGCTGGATGGCCACCACCCGGCGGTTGGAGAAGCTGTGGCCGTCCAGGCTGCGATCCACCTGGTACACGATCGGCGCATTGAAATCGCCGCGGCGCAGAAAATAGGCATGCAGCGAATGCACCACCCGGCCCGCCACGGTCAAGGAAGCGGCGGTCAGGGCCTGTCCCAGCACCTGACCGCCGAACACCTGCGGACTGCCGACATCACGGCTCTCGCCGCGAAACAAGTTGACCTCGAGCTGTTCGAGCTCCAGGAGATTCAGCAGATCGGCAATCTCGGCGTCCATGTTTTTGAGTCTTGGGTCGGTGGATCTTCAGCCGAACTTCAGTACACCACGCATCGCCGAGTTGTGACCCGGGAAGGTGCACAGGTAGGAGTAGGCGCCGCCCTTCTTGAGAATCGAAGTGGCGAATGTCACGGTCGTGGTCTCGCCGCCGCCGACAATCTTGGTGCTCGCCAGCACCTTCTTGTCACCGGGGGCGAGGTAGTTGTTGGCAATCCCGGCGGACATGCCGGCATTGGCCACCGCGCTCAGGTCCGGCGTGTTGACCAGCACCCAGTTGTGTCCCATCGCCTCCTTGGGAAGCTTGCCACCATGGGTGAGAGTCAGCTCGACGGACGTGCAGTCGCCGGCGACCGTCAGTTCCTGCTTGTCGTACTGCATCAAATCCGTGCCTGTAATGGCGAGCTTGCAGACCTTGTCGGCCGCGTTGGCGGCGGCCGGAAATACTACTGCCGCGCCAATCAACGCCGCAGCCGCAAGCACGTGTCGAATCACTCGCATCATTCCTCTCCTCGTCATGGAAAACCCGGGAGACTCCCGGGGGTCTTAATCCGGTACGCCCAACCGCTGGTGCATGATCGGGCTGGTGGTGGTGTACTGCAGGAACTGTTTCTTCTGCGGAAACAGGTGGTGCTGGATGGCGAATGCCGCCAGCGCCGCTTCGTGGAAGCCGGACAGAATGAGCTTCTTCTTGCCCGGGTAGGTGTTGATATCCCCGACCGCGAACACGCCCGGCAGGCTGGTCTGGAATTTCTCGGTATCGACCTTCAGAGCCTTCTTCTCCAGCTCCAGACCCCACTCGGCAATGGGGCCCAACTTGGGGTGCAGACCGAAGAACACCAGCAGGTGATCGGCCTCCAGCGACTCGGTGCTGCCATCTTTCAGCTTGATGTTGACGCCTTGCAATGCGCCGCCGCCGGAGGCGAGCGAGTGAGGCAGCCCCTCCAGGTGACGCATGCGGCCTGCTTGAACGAGGTCGCGCATCTTCGCAACTGAAGCAGGAGCCGCCCGGAATTCCGAACGCCGGTGAACGAGGGTCACGCTATGTGCCTTGGGAGCCAGCTCCAGTACCCAATCCAGCGCGGAGTCGCCGCCCCCAAAGACCACCAGCCGCTTGCCATGGAAATGGCTCGCGTTCTTGACCCGATAGTAGATGCCAGTGCCTTCGAACACGTCGGCGCCCTCGATGCCGATGCGACGCGGCTGAAACGATCCCACGCCCGCAGCGATGACCACCGCACCCGCGCTGAAGACTTTGCCAGCCGTGGTGCCAACCCTGAACCGGCCGTCCTCGCGCCGCGCAAATTCCACCACTTCCTCGCCAAGGTGGAACTGGGGCTTGAACGGCTCGATCTGCTTCATCAGCCGATCCACCAGCTCCTGCGCACCGCACACTGGAATAGCGGGAATGTCATAGATGGGTTTTTCCGGGTACAGCTCAGCGCATTGGCCGCCCGGAATCGGCAGCGAATCGATGAGATGGGCGCTGATGCCCAGCAGCCCGAGCTCGAATACCTGGAACAGGCCGCAGGGGCCGGCACCGATGATCACGACGTCGGTGGTAATGTCGCTCAAAACGTCTCTTCCGCGTTGGGTAAACCGGCATTGTAGAGGGTCTTGAGAGGGCTACAATACGGGCAGACTGCCAGGAGCCCCCTTGTCGAACTCGAACTCCGACCTGCAAGAACGCCGCCAGAAAGCCATTCCCCGGGGCGTCTCGAACTCGCTAGCCATCTATGCCGACCGGGCCTCGAACGCGGAAGTGTGGGACGTCGAAGGCAAGCGGTACATCGACTTCGGCACCGGCATTGCCGTGCTCAACACCGGGCATCTGCATCCGAAAATCAAGGCAGCGATTGCGGCTCAGCTCGAGAAGTTCACCCATACCTGCTTCCAGGTGACGCCCTACGAGAGCTATATCGAGTTGGCCGAGCAACTCAATGCGATTGCACCCGGCAAGACGCCGAAGAAAACGATTTTCCTGACGACCGGTGCCGAGGCGATCGAGAACGCGGTCAAGATCGCCCGCTATCACACGAAGCGCTCCGCGGTCATCGCCTTCTCCGGCGGCTTCCACGGCCGCACGTTCCTGGGAATCAGCATGACCGGCAAGGTTCAGCCCTACAAAGCCGGGTTCGGACCGATGATGCCCGAAGTCTTCCACGTGCCCTTCCCGATGGCCTACCACGGCGTCACGGTCGAAGACTCGTTGCAGGCCCTGTACAACTTGTTCAAAGCCGACATCGACCCGGCTCGCGTGGCCGCGATCGTCATCGAGCCCGTCATCGGCGAAGGTGGCTTCTACCAGGCGCCCGTCGAATTGCTCCGCAAGCTGCGCGGCTTGTGCGACCAGCACGGCATCCTGCTCATTGTCGATGAGATTCAAACCGGTTTCGGACGCACGGGCCGCATGTTTGCCGTCGAGTACTCCGGTGTGGAGCCGGACCTCATGACAATCGCCAAGAGCGTCTCCGGTGGCGTGCCCCTGTCCGCGGTGATCGGCAAGGCCGACATCATGGACTCGCCGTTGCCCGGCGGACTCGGTGGGACTTTCGCCGGTTCGCCGCTGGCCTGCGCCGCGGGCCTCGCGGTGCTCAATGTGATCAAGGAAGAGCAGCTCCTGCAGCGCGCGAATCACATTGGCAAGTTCATGACGTCCCGGCTGCAAGGTCTGCAGGTCAGGTTTCCCAGCATTGGCGAAGTGCGCAGCCTGGGCGCGATGGTCGCCATCGAGCTGGTCAAGAACTGCAGCGCGGATCAGCCGGATGCGGAGCTGACCAAGCAGTTGGTGCAGGCCGCCGGCCGAAAGGGATTGATCCTGCTCTCCTGCGGAATCTACGGGAACGTCATCCGCTTCCTGGCGCCGCTGACAATCTCGGATGCGTTACTCAAGGAAGGATTCAACCTGTTTGAACAGGCACTGACCGAAGTGGCCGGGACGGCCACCAGCAGCATCGCTACAACCGCTGCGTAAGCGCAAGCGCCGGCCGCAAGCCCTCAGGCGCGGCCGGCGTTCGCATCCGTCGGTGTATGAAAGTACTCGCTCTCGGCGGCGAGTTGCTCCATCAGTCGTTTCAGCTCGGCCATGCGGCCTTCGGCGGTACTGATGGGCATGCAGTCCTGGCAACGCGGGTCGCCACAGGGCTGGCGGGAATACAGCCAATACTGCAGGGCGCCGGCCAGCAGGCCGTCCGCAATGTCCCACAGGTCGGCGTCCTTGTCCTTGTCGGCCAGCCGGTTTCCCAGGTCCACGGCTTTTGTGAATGCCGAGTCGAAGGTGTCAGCGATCTCGGTCATATTCCCCTCATCTTCATGACGCCAGTATAAAGCAAACATGACGGGGAACTGTGGCCTTAGAGCCAGGCCCTCCGCAGCGCCATTCGTAGACTGTAATTTGGCTGTATAGGCCCGGGTACCGTTGTGCTTCTGCGATGCCCGCCACGGAAGTGGGCACCGGGTCCCCGCATCATCGTTCGACATTCTCAGACCGTCGCGGGGCTGCAAGACACCTGTGCCACCCGTGACTTATGTCGCATGCAAGAAACTCCCATCCCGCCGCCGGAAATGGCCGACTCGATCGCGGCCGGCCACGTGCCTTCCCAGGCGGCGGTGGCACTCCTACCGCCGCGCGCAGCCCCGGCCGGGCCGGCTCGATTCCGGTTGCGGATCGGAATCGGGGGGCGGCTGGCGCTCGGTCTCGCGGCCGTAGCGGCCGTCATCGTCTGGGGCCACATTCTCGCCACGCGCACCACCCGGATCGCGGTCGAAGCCGTTCAGGCCATGCAGACCGAACACGAGCCCCGGGCGCAGCGGGCCAGTGCCGTAGTCGAATCGCTCGTGGCCTACGACCGTGCGGTCAGCGAATACCTGCAAAGCGGCCGCGCTTCCGGGCTGAGCGCCATTGCCGCTGCCGGTGATTCGCTCGATGCCGCGGTACTGACCTACTTCCAACATTCCACGGCCGCCACGCCGCCACCGGGCGCGCAGTTGCTGCCGCAGTTGACGAGCCACATGGAGCACGGGCGTGACCTGGCCAAACACGCCGCGCAACGCGCCGACTGGGTGGAGCAACGCTATGCCGCCCTCGACAGGGTCCAACAGCGAATCAACTCGGCCGGCGGCGCGGGGCTTGCCATCAGCGGTACCCAGGTCGTAGCCAACCGCTCACTTTCCGAGCTGGCGTCCGCGATCAATGCGGTGCGCGGCAACTTTGCGTCTGCGCCGATCATCACCCAGCGCGAGCACGAGTTTGTCGCGGCATTGGAAACACACACCGCCGAGTTGCAGCGTTCCCCGGGGCGCAACTGGCTGGACCTGGAAAAGCAGGACTTTGCGCAGGCCGTAAAGCTGCGGCTGGCCATTGACAGGTTCGATGCCGCCAATGATGCCGCGCGCCGCCAGTTCCTGGAAGAAAGCGCGGCACTGACCGGCGGAGTGCAGCAATACCTGCAGGAACCCGCGCGACGCGGCTTGATGGAAGCGGCTGCGCGGGCGGCAACCTCTGCCGAAGGCGCCGAGCACACGCTGACAATGACAGGTGTCGCCGTACTCGGCGTCGTACTCATCGTGTCGGTGCTGTTGGTGGCGAGCATTTCGGTACCGGTGCGGCGCTTGACCGCGGCAACCAAACTCCAGGCTGCCGGCAATCGCGGCGCCCGGGCTCCCCGCGGCGGCTCCGCGGAAATCGACGCCCTGGCGGAATCCTTCAATGCCATGGCGGCGCAGATATCCCGCGCCGAGGCGGAGCTGCGCGCTCACCAGGCCGAGCTCGAACGACATGTGGCCGAACGTACCCGCCAGCTTCACCACCTGGCGCACCACGATCCGCTCACCCAACTTCCCAACCGCCGCCAGTTATCGGCCCGCCTCGGCGGCGCCCTGGCGCGCGCGGCGGCCACCGGTCAACGGCTCGGCCTGTTGTTCGTGGATGTGGACAACTTCAAGTCCATCAACGACACGCTCGGTCACAACTACGGCGATCGCGTGCTGCAAGGAATCGCAGAGCGGCTGCGCGCAACGGCCAAGGGCGGCCGCGCGCTGCTGGCCAGACTGGGCGGCGACGAATTCACCATGCTGATCGAAGACGTCAAATCCGTTGAAGAAGTCGAAGCTCGCGCTGCCGAAATCGTGGCGACTCTGCAGCAGCCATTGACCGTGGACGGTCGCCTGTTGGCCACCAGTGCAAGCGTGGGCGCCAGTTTGTATCCGGATCACGCTGACGATGCCGAACAGTTGCTGCGCGCCGCCGACGTAGCCTTGTTCCGCGCGAAGGAACTGGGCAGAAATCGTTACGCCCTCTACAAACCTGCACTCTATGACGCGGCTGCGCAGCGCTTTCGCCTGGAGCAGTCACTGCGTCGCGCGGTCGAGGCCGGCGACCTCATGCTCATGTTCCAGCCGCAGATAGCCCTGCACACCTTTGAAGTGACGGGCCTCGAGGCGCTGCTGCGCTGGCGTAAGCCCGACGGGCGTATCGCGACGGCGACTGAGTTCATTCACATCGCCGAGAAGACCGGACTGATCCACGAGTTGACCGATTGGGTGTTGCGTTCGGCCACATCGACGGTGGCGGCGTGGCGCGCTCAAGGGTGGCATCGCGCGTCGGTGGCAATCAACATCTCCGCGCCGCAATTCTTTGAGAGTGATTTCTGCGAGCACATTGCCCGCGCGCTCGAAGTCACGGGACTGCCCCCGAGCGCACTGGAGCTGGAACTGACGGAAACGGTCTTCCAGACGGGCCCTACAACAGTGGAGTCGCTGCGGCGACTGCGCGAGCTGGGTGTTTCAATCGCGCTGGATGACTTCGGTATCGGCTATTCGTCGCTGACCTCACTGGAGCAGTTGCCGATCACGCGGGTCAAGCTCGATCGCATGTTGGTGGAAGGCGTGGACTCCAATCCGCGCTCGGCCGCCATCGTCCGTTCCATTGTGGCGTTGTGTCATGGGCTGGGCCTGCAGGTCATTGCCGAGGGTGTCGAGCGACCCGCGCAGCTGGAGTTCCTGTCACATTGCGGACCCATCGGGGTACAGGGATACCTGTTGGCTTACCCGGTGGAAACCCAGGACGCGGAGAAGGAATCACAGGCCGCCGCAGCACGCGCCCGCAGCATTCTGGCCACGACGGCGAGCGAGAGTCCCAACAGTTCGTTGGTGTTTGTCGGCTCGCAGGGCCGACGCCGGACGAGCAATTAATCGCCCAAGCGCCGCTTGAGCTCGTCCAGCTCTGCCCGCAAAGCCAGAACTTCCCGTTCCACTTTTGACAGTCGCTCATCATTGCGCGAGGCTGGAAAAGATATCTCGGCAGGACTGACTGACGAACCCTCCGTCTGTGAGCCCGCCGCGGCGTGCGCGTCCGCAGCGCCATGGTCCACCGCTGCATCCGCCACCGGCCCCCCGAACAACTGCGCCCAACGCGAATCCCGTCGATTCGGCTCCCGGGCCAATCGCACCACGAACGGTCCATCCGGCCTGTGCGCCAACCGCGTCAGCGCCGCCTCAACCTCGGATGTTTCCGCGAAGGCCGCCATCCGGCTGGCCCGCGTCCGCAACTCACCCGGAGTCTGCGGCCCACGCAGCAACAGCTCGCACACGATCGCCAACTCCTGAGGATCGAGCTTCAAAGTGCCGAACTCGGTGTTGCAGAAGCGATGCTGGTACTTCGGTACACGGCTGCCGAACCCCGACTTCTCCATGATGAGATGCTTCCTGGACAGAACGTCCAGTGTCTGTTGGACGTCCGCTTCGGCCAGGTCCATCAGGGGATCGCGATTGCTCTTCTGGTTGCAGGCGTTCACCAGCGCATTGAGCGACAGTGGATACTGATCGGGCGTGGTGATCTGCTTCTCAATCAAACTTCCAATGACCCGCGCCTCGAGCGCAGTCAGCTCGATCTTCATGCTCATAAATACGCGTCCCGCGCCTTCACTCCGTAATCAGCGTGATCGGTGAAAAATCCATCGAGCCCGCACTCCAGGTAGACCCGCAGCTCCCGCCCCAGATCGCCCAGGGCGTTGGGGTCCGCATTCGAGCGCATATCCGCTGGCAGATACTGATTCTCTGCGCGGAAGGTGTAGGCATGAACCTTCAGTCCCGCCGCGTGCGCGTCGCGCACCAACGACGTCGGCGGCGCGAGCTTCTCCTGAGAATCAACAGGAATGACCTGCCACTTGTGCGGCCCGATCGCCGTGGCGTAAGTGGCGATTTCAGCCAGACCGTTAGCAGTAATCATGTCGCGGTAAGTGCGCTTGTCGCCGGCGACAATGAAGTCATAAGGGGCGCCCTCGTCCTCCATCAGCTGCACTATGGGCAGCTCGGTCAACTTGCGCATGGCCTTTAGATTCGCCACCTCGAAGCACTGGATGATCCCTGCGCCATCCCGGCCCCGGTAGCCATGCCGGTGCAGCGTGTTGACCAGCAGCTCCTCCATCGGCAGGCCCAGCCCCTGGAAGTAGGTTGGATGCTTGGTCTCCGGATACACGCCAATGCGCCTCGGCCCCCGCACGGCCGCCACCAACTCGCAGATTTCATCAAACGTGGGAATCTGGAACTGACCGTCGAAGCGCGTGTTGGCGGGCCGGACTTCCGGTATGCGCTCGCGCGCGCGCAGTGTCTTCAACTCGGCCAGCGTGAAGTCTTCGGTGAACCACCCGGTGAGTGCAATTCCATCGATTGTCTTGGTCGTGCGACGACTCGCAAACTCGGGGTGCCGGGCAACATCGGTCGTGCCGCCTATTTCGTTTTCATGACGCGCCACGAGCACGCCGTCCTTGGTCATCACCAGGTCAGGCTCGACGTAGTCGACTCCGTCATGCATCGCGATGAAGTAGGACGTGAGGGTGTGCTCAGGAACGTAGCCACAGGCCCCACGGTGACCGATCACGACAGGATGAATTCTGGCACTTTGCAGGGAGTATTCAGGCATGGCTCTTGCTAGACTCTAACGTGTGCTAACCGAACAAGACATCTATCTTTTCCGCGAAGGTACGCATTTTCGCTCTTACGAGAAGCTGGGCGCCCATCCGACCTCCGCGGGAGCGTCAGGTGAGCAAGGCACCCGCTTCGCCGTTTGGGCGCCGAATGCTGCTTCCGTGTCCGTCGTTGGCGACTTCAACGGTTGGAACCCTCAAGCGAACCGGCTGGACGCGCGCGATGACTCGTCCGGAATCTGGTCGGGTTTCATGCGCGGCGTCCGCCCCGGATCGCTCTACAAGTATCACATCGTATCGAAGAACCAAGGCTTCACGGTCAATAAGAGTGACCCCTTTGCGTTCCGGTGCGAGGTGCCGCCAAGGACTGCCTCGGTGGTCTGGGATCTGTCCTATGAATGGGGCGACAAGGAGTGGATGCAAAACCGAGCCCAGCGCAATGCGCTGGACGGCCCGCAATCCGTGTATGAATTGCATGTCGGCTCGTGGCGTCGTGTACCCGAGGAGCACAACCGTTCACTGAATTACAGGGAGCTGGCTCACGCGGTCAGCGACTATGTGATCGAAATGGGCTTCACCCACGTCGAGCTGATGCCGATCATGGAGCATCCGTTCTACGGCTCGTGGGGCTACCAGGTCACCGGCTATTTCGCGCCCACCTCGCGCTATGGCACGCCGCAGGATTTCATGTATTTCGTGGACTACCTGCACCGCCGCGGAATCGGCGTCCTGCTCGACTGGGTACCCTCCCATTTCCCCTCCGATGAGCACGGCCTGGCCTACTTCGACGGCACGCATCTGTACGAGCATGCCGATCCCCGCCAGGGTTTCCATCCGGAGTGGAACAGTTCCATTTTCAATTACGGCCGCGCCGAAGTACGCAACTTCCTCGGCAGCAGCGCCCTGTTCTGGCTCGAGAAATATCACATCGACGGACTGCGCGTGGATGCGGTGGCATCCATGCTGTACCTGGACTACGGGCGCAAGGCCGGCGAATGGATTCCGAATCAGTACGGCGGTCACGAGAATCTCGACGCGGTCGAGTTCGTGAAGCAGCTCAACCTGGCCGTGTATCGCGACCATCCCAACACCCAGACCATTGCCGAGGAATCCACGGCCTGGCCCATGGTCTCGCGCCCGACCTACTTAGGAGGCCTGGGGTTTGGCGAGAAATGGAACATGGGCTGGATGCACGACACCCTGAAGTACTTCCAGACCGACCCGATGTTCAGGAAGTACCAGCACAACGCACTGACCTTCAGCATCTGGTATGCATTCACGGAAAACTTCGTCCTGCCGATCTCGCACGATGAGGTGGTGCACGGCAAAGGCTCGCTGATTGGCAAGATGTCCGGGGATGAGTGGCAGAAGTTTGCGAACCTGCGCCTGATGCTCGGATACATGTGGACCCACCCCGGCAAGAAACTGTTGTTCATGGGCTGCGAGTTCGGCCAGGTGCGGGAATGGACTCACGACAGCAGCCTGGAGTGGCATGTACTGCAATACCCGCAGCACTCGGGCGTGCAGCACTGGCTGCGCGACTTGAATCACTTCTACAAGCAGACCCCCTCGCTGTGGGAGTTGGACTTCTCGGTTGATGGCTTCCAATGGATCGATTGCAACAATGCGGATGCCAGCGTGTTGGTTTACCTGCGCAAAGGCAAGCGGCCGGGCGACTACACCCTGGTAGCCTTGAACTTCACACCCGTTCCCCGTGACAACTACCAGATTGGTGTCCCGCGCGGCGGTACCTGGCGCGAACGACTCAACAGCGATGCGCGCGAGTATTGGGGCGGCGGAATCGGCAACTTCGGGGCGATCGAAGCGGCGCCGCTGCCCTCGCATGGCCATTTTCATTCGTTGAGCTTGCGCCTGCCGCCATTGGGGGTGCTGGTGCTGACTCCGGATTGAGCGCGCTACCGCCGTGACCAAGGTCCGCGTCGTCATTGAAAACATCACGCCGCGAGTCGATTGCGGCCGGTTTCCTGTAAAGCGCACTGCGGGCGAGACCGTCACGGTTGAAGCCGATGTGTTCACCGACGGTCACGACCAGGTGAGCGCCCTGCTGATGTACCGGCATGACGGCAGTGCCGAGTGGCACAAAGTCCCCATGAAGCCGCTGGGCAACGACCGCTTCCGCGCCGAGTTCACCGTTCAGCAGCTCGGCAGCTATCTCTACACGGTGTCCGGCTGGGTGGATCACCTCGAAACCTGGCGCCGCGGACTCATGAAGAAGCATGCCGCCGGCCAGGATATCGCGCTCGAGTTGAGGACCGGGGCGCTGCTGGCCGAATCCATGGCGGAGCGCGCGCACGGACTGGATTCGCAGCGGCTGCGCGAATGGGCTGCCGCCGTGATTGATACCCGACGTGATGTCGAGGCGCGGGTCGCCCTGTCACAAACGGAATCGATCCGGGAACTGGAGCTGCGTTACCCGGATCCCGACATCGTGTTGAGCTGGGAGTCGCCGCTGCAGGTGGAGGTTGACCGGGAGCGGGCCCGCTATTCAACCTGGTACGAGATGTTTCCCCGCTCGGCGGCCTCCGAGCCCGGGAAACACGGCACCTTTGCCGATGTCGAGAAGCGCCTGGGGTATGTCGCATCGATGGGTTTCGATGTGCTGTACCTGCCGCCCATCCATCCGATCGGCATCACCGAGCGCAAGGGACCCAACAACAACCCCAAGGCCGCCGCGGGCGAACCCGGCAGCCCGTGGGCCATTGGCGGGCGCGAAGGCGGCCACAAGGCCATCCATCCGGAGCTGGGCACCCTCGAGGATTTCAAACATCTGATCTCCAGGGCCGGCGAGTACGGCATTGAGATCGCGATGGACATTGCCTTCCAGAGCACGCCCGATCACCCGTACGTTCGCGAGCATCCCGAGTGGTTCCTGAAGCGCCCCGACGGATCGATCCAGTACGCCGAGAATCCGCCGAAGAAATACCAGGACATCTATCCGTTCCATTTCGAATCGGCGGCCGGCGCCGCTTTGGCAGCCGAGCTGCGCGGGGTGGTCGAATACTGGATCGCACAGGGAGTGCGCATATTCCGGGTCGACAATCCGCACACCAAGCCGTTTGCCTTCTGGGAGGACCTGATCCGGGAGATTCGCCGGCTGCGGCCCGATGTCATCTTCCTGGCCGAGGCCTTCACCCGTCCCAAGGTGATGTACCGGCTCGCGAAGCTCGGCTTCACGCAATCATACAACTACTTCCCGTGGCGCAATTCCAAGCGCGAGCTGATGGAGTACTTCACCGAGTTGGGACAGCCGCCGGTGAGTGATTTCTTCCGCGCCAACCTGTGGCCCAACACACCGGACATCCTGCCGGAGTACCTGCAGTTCGGCGGCCGCGGCGGGTTCATGGTGCGCCTCGTCCTGGCCGCAACCCTCGGTGCGAGCTACGGCATCTACGGGCCCGCCTTCGAGCTCATGGACGCGCGGCCGCGGGAACCCGGCAGCGAGGAATATTTCGATTCCGAGAAATATCAGGTCCGTCACTGGAACCGGGACGATCCGGCCAGCCTGCGGGAGTTCATTGCCCGCGTGAATCGCATCCGCCGCGAAAATGCACCTTTGCAGAGCGATCGGGGACTGCGGTTTCATTCCGTTGACAACGACAACCTGCTGGCTTTCAGCAAAACGCACGACGGGGACACCGATTCAGTGCTGGTGGTCGCCAATGTCGATCCGCACCACGCCCAATCGGGTTGGTTGCAATTGGACCTGCCGATGCTCGGTTTGCCGGTCGACGGGCCATTCCAGGTCCACGACCTGCTGTCGGGCGCGCGGTTTCTGTGGCAGGGCCCCCGAAACTACGTATCCCTCGATCCCGGTCACTCGCCCGCGCACATCTTCCGCATACGGCGCCGCGTCAGATCCGAAAAAGATTTCGATTACTTCTTGTAGTAGTTATAGGCCCCGCAGAACGGGCACACTCTTTGCTCTATCTCGGAGATGAGCGCGATGAACGCACAGCAGCTAGGTGCCGCCGTGGAACGGCAGCCGGCGACCGATCCTCTTTGGTACAAAGACGCTGTCATCTATGAAGTGCACGTTCGCGCGTTCTTTGACAGCAACAACGATGGCGTCGGGGATTTTGCAGGCCTCACCCGCAAGCTGGATTACATCCAGGACCTTGGGGTCAACACAATCTGGCTGCTGCCCTTCTACCCCTCACCCGGAAAGGATGATGGGTATGACATCGCGGACTATCACAATATCCACACCCAATACGGGACACGTGAGGACTTCAAGCACTTTGTAGCCGAGGCGCACCGACGCGGCTTGCGCGTCATCACCGAGCTGGTCATCAACCATACCTCGGACGCGCATCCTTGGTTTCAGAGTGCGCGCCGCGCGCCGCCGGGTTCGGCCAAGCGCAACTACTACGTATGGAGCGACTCACCGGAGAAATACGCCGGAACCCGCATCATTTTTCGCGATACCGAGATCTCCAACTGGTCCCTGGATCCGGTCGCGAAGACGTACTACTGGCACCGTTTCTTCAGTCACCAGCCCGACCTGAATTTCGACAACCCGCACGTGCTCCGGGCGGTCATCCACATCATGGAGTACTGGCTCGATCAAGGGGTCGACGGGCTGCGTCTGGACGCCATTCCGTACCTCGTCGAACGCGAGGGAACCAATAACGAGAATTTGCGCGAGACTCATGAAGTCATCAAGCGCATCCGCAAAGTCATCAACGATCGCTATGCGGATCGCATGCTGCTCGCGGAAGCCAACCAATGGCCTGAGGACGTACGCGATTATTTCGGGGACGGTGATGAATGCCACATGGCGTATCACTTCCCGCTGATGCCGCGCATGTACATGGCGATCGCCCAGGAAGACCGCCACCCCATTGTCGAGATCATGGAGCAGACGCCCGATATTCCCGACAACTGCCAGTGGGCGATCTTCCTGCGCAATCACGATGAGCTCACGCTCGAAATGGTGACCAGCCGCGAACGTGACTACATGTACAAGATGTACGCGGCAGATCCGCGCGCGCGCCTCAATCTGGGCATCCGCCGCCGTCTGGCACCGCTGATGGAGAATGACCCGGAGCGCATCAAGCTGATGAACAGCCTGCTGCTGTCCATGCCCGGCGCACCCATCATCTACTACGGCGACGAGATCGGGATGGGAGACAATGTTTTCCTGGGCGACCGCAACGGGGTCCGCACTCCCATGCAGTGGAGCCCCGACCGCAACGCGGGTTTCTCGCGGGCCGATCCGCAGCAGTTGTATCTGCCGCCCATCATGGATCCGATTTACGGCTACGAAGCTGTGAACGTGGAGGCCCAGACCCGCGATCGCTCCTCCCTCCTCAACTGGATGAAGCGCATGCTACAGGTGCGCAAGTCCTCGCAGGCGTTCGGTCGGGGCACTCTGCGGTTCATCCGCCCCGGCAACCGCAAGGTCCTGGTGTACCTGCGCGAGTACGAGCACGATGTCATTCTGTGCGTGGTCAACCTCGCGCGCTCGGCGCAGCCGGTGGAAGTTGACCTGGCGGATTTCAAGGGGACCGTGCCCATCGAGTTGATTGGGCGTACTCCGTTTCCGCCCGTCGGGGACCTGCCTTACCTGCTGACCTTGCCAGGGTATGGCTTCTACTGGTTCCAACTGAGCAAGGAAGTGCAGCCGCCCGCCTGGCACGACGAGCGCCTGCTGCGCGAGGAACTGCCGGTCCTGGTGCTGTTCGACGGCTGGACCAGCTTTTTTCCCGAACGTGTTGCGATGTGGCGCAAGGGATTGGCTACCAAGCTGCGCGAGCAGTTGGAGACACGCATAGTCCCCAAATACATCGCATCGCAGCGTTGGTACGCTGGAAAGGGCGCGCCTATCAAAAGCGCGCGCTTTGGCGACAACGGCGAATGGGAAACACCGCACGGCAGGTGGCTCGCAGGCGTGTTCGAAGTCTCGAACAACGGCGAGCCCTCACTGTACTTCCTGCCCTTCGCGATTGCCTATGAGGACACCGATGACAGCCGGTGGCAGAAACTGCAGGCCGGTGCCATCGCACGTGTTCGCCAACAGGCGATTGTCGGTGTGTTGGCCGATGCGACTGCAGATGAGAATTTCTGCCGCTCGGTAGTGGAAGGGATCGGCACCGGCGCCGAGATCAAAACGGAGCGCGGCACGGTGCGTTTGTCAGCGACCGCAATGTACGCCCAGCTCAGAGGCGATCAGACGGCCCCGCTGACAATCAGCGCGACCGCCGGACAGAGCAGCAACACGACGGTCCGGGTCGGGGAGATGTTCTTCCTCAAGTTCTATCGCCGCCTGCAATCGGGCATCAACCCGGAGCTGGAAATCGGTCGCTATCTGACCGAGGTCGTGCGCTTCCCCAACATAGTGCCCGTAGCCGGCGCGGCCGAATATCGCAACGGCGAGGACGGCAGGGTCGTCACGCTGGCGCTGCTGCAGGCCTACGTCATGAACCAGGGTGATGGATGGGACTACACCGTCAACTATCTGCTCCGGTTCCTCGAAGAGCGCCGCACGGATGTGGCGATGGCAGAGGAAGCTCACGGCGCTTATCTCGAGCTGGCGAAGACATTGGCGACCCGCACTGCCGAGTTGCACCGGGCGCTGGCCACTCCAACAGCGGATGAAGCGTTCTCGCCCGAGCCCATCCGGGACCAGGACCTGGCCGGTTGGCTGTTGAGTGTGCGCGCCGAAGCCGAAACGACCCTGGACATGCTGGCGCAACATGCCGCGCACTTGCCGGCCGCGGTCATTCCCGAGGCCAACATCCTCCTGTCACGACGGCAGACCCTGTTGCAGCGGATTGACGCCGCCGTGACCACGCTGCCCCAGGGCCTGAAGACCCGGCATCACGGTGACTATCACCTGGGGCAGGTCCTGTTGAAGCGCAACGACTTCATCATTGTCGACTTCGAGGGCGAGCCCGGACGACCCTTGGCGGAGCGCCGGCTCAAACACTCGCCCCTGCGGGACGTTGCCGGAATGCTGCGCTCATTCACGTACGCACGCCGGACCGCGATGCAACGGTGCACGGTGCAGTCCGCCGATGACTGCACGAAATGGGATTCGTTGCTCGAGAAATGGGAAAGCGACGTTCGCCGTGTGTTCATTGCGACATACGACTCGATCGCACGTCCTGCCGGTCTGTATCGCTCACTGGATGAGGTACGGCCCCTGCTGACGCTGTTCGAAGTCGAGAAGGCGCTCTACGAAACCCGGTACGAGCTGGGCAACCGGCCCGACTGGACCGCCATTCCGTTGCGCAGTCTCAACGCATTCAGCTCGCAGTAGGAATCGATGGACCCAGAGCAAACCCGGCCCATCACGGCAATCTGGCCCGGTCAGCCCTATCCTCGCGGCGCCACCTGGGATGGGGAAGGAGTCAACTTCTCGATCTTTTCGACCAACGCCGAGAAGGTGGAGCTGTGCATTTTCGACCCCAGTGGCCGCCACGAGGTGCAACGCATTGCCCTGCGCGAACGCACCGATGAGATCTGGCATTCCTATCTGCCCGAAGCGCGACCCGGACTGCTCTACGGCTACCGCGTGCACGGTCCGTACGATCCCGAGAAAGGCCATCGCTTCAACCCGAACAAGCTGCTGATCGAGCCCTACGCCAAGCACCTCCAGGGCAACATGGTGTGGAGCGATGCACACTTCGGCTATCGCGTCGGACACAACAAGACCGATATGTCATTCGACAAGCGCGACAGCGCACCGGGTACGCCGAAGTGCCGAGTCATCGATCCCGCCTTCACATGGGGTGATGACCGGCCCCCGCGAGTGCCGTGGCATGACACAGTCATTTACGAAGCGCACGTCCGCGGACTGACGATGCGACATCCCGAGGTTCCGCCACAGCTGCGCGGAACCTATGCAGGCGTCGGCACGGCCCCCGTCATCGAACACCTGTTGAAGCTCGGCATTACAACTCTGGAGTTGATGCCGACTCACGCCTTCTTTGACGACCGTCACCTGCTGGAGAGAGGTCTACGCAATTACTGGGGCTACAACACCATCGGCTTTTTCGCGCCTGAGCTGCGGTACTCCGCAACGGGCCGGGTGAGCGAATTCAAAACCATGGTCAAGGCGCTGCATTCGGCGGGAATCGAGGTCATTCTCGATGTGGTCTACAACCACACCGCGGAAGGCAACCAGATGGGTCCCACCCTCTCGTTCCGCGGCATCGACAACGCCGCCTACTACCGGTTGATGCCGGATGAGCCGCGTTACTACATGGACTTCACGGGGACCGGCAACACACTCAATCTCCAGCATCCGCGCGTTCTGCAGCTCATCATGGACAGCCTCCGGTATTGGGTGCTGGAGATGCACGTTGACGGGTTCCGCTTCGATCTCGCCTCGGCGCTCGCCCGCGAGCTGTTTGATGTCGACCGGCTCGGCTCCTTCTTCGACACCATCGGCCAGGACCCCGTCCTCTCGCAGGTGAAGCTCATCGCAGAGCCCTGGGACATCGGCAGCGGCGGCTACCAGGTCGGCAACTTCCCGCCAGGCTGGAACGAGTGGAACGACAAGTATCGCGACACGATGCGCGCGTACTGGAAAGGCGATGGTGGGCTCATCGGAGACTTCGCCCGCCGCTTCACCGGCTCTTCGGATTTATACGAGGCGAGTGGCCGCAAGCCGCACGCCTCAATCAATTTCGTCACCGCCCACGACGGCTTCACCCTGGAGGATCTCGTCAGCTACAACGAGAAGCACAACGAGGCCAATGGGGAAAACAGTCGCGACGGCAACAATGACAACCGCTCGTGGAATTGCGGCGTGGAAGGTCCCACGACCGAGGCGGCGATCCGCAAGGTGCGCATTCAACAGAAGCGCAACCTGATAGCCACCCTGCTGCTCTCCCAAGGCGTGCCCATGGTGCTGGCCGGAGACGAGCTCGGACGCACCCAGTCGGGCAACAACAATGCGTATTGCCAGGACAGTGAGCTGTCCTGGCTCGACTGGACCCTGGACTCGGACCAGGCGGACTTCCTGGAGTTCGTCGCCCGCCTGATTGCCTTCCGGCGCCAGCACGCCGTCTTCAGCCGCCGGCGCTTCCTGCAGGCCAATGCAATCAACGCGGAAGGCCTCAAGGAAATTGTCTGGCTCAGGCCTGAGGGCGACGAGATGACCGAGACGCAGTGGAACATCCACTTCGCCCGCTGCCTGGGCGTGTATCTTGCGGGTGCGGCCATCGAACGCAGCGACAAGCGCGGGCGGCCTGTGACCGACAATAATTTCATTCTGCTTTTCAATGCCCATCACGAGGAGATTCCCTTCGTGCTGCCCCAGTTTTTGACGGACAAAGCCTGGTGGACGGTGTTGGATACTTCGGCGGAGGCACTTCCGTTCGAGCAGCGGCGTCACGAGGCGGGGACCCTGTATCCGCTACAGGGCCGCTCGTTGGCCCTCCTGAGAGAGACTGCCTACAGGTAAGACCACCCACGAAAATTGCGCTTTACGCGATATACAACTCATGCCTACCACTAAGATGCACAATTTCCGCGGGGCCCGGTGAGCCAACGACTCCACAGCATGCCCTTTGGAGCGCAGCTCACGGATGACGGGCAAGTGCGATTTCGCCTCTGGGCACCGGGAGCACGGCGGGTTGATGTATCCGTGGACAACGGCCAGGGCCTCTTCCAGCCGCTGCCCATGAACCGGCTCGAGGACGGATTTTTCGAGCTCGTCACCGACAAAGCCCGTGCCGGGTCGCTCTATCGATACCGCATCAACGGCGAAAACGAAGTTCCGGATCCGGCTTCACGCCGCAATCCCAACGACGTGCACGGTCCCAGCGAGGTGGTCGATCCAACGCAGTTCGTCTGGGACGATGACACCTGGCGCAACCGGCCCTGGCATGAGGCGGTCGTCTACGAATTGCACATCGGGACATTCAGTCCGGAAGGGACGTTCGCTGGCGCGCAAGCCCGTCTCGATCACCTGGTTGAGTTGGGTATCACGGTCATCGAGCTCATGCCCATTGCCGATTTTCCCGGTACCCGTGGATGGGGTTACGACGGAGTCCTTCTGTATGCGCCTGAAGCGGCTTATGGCACGCCCAATGATTTGAAGTCGCTCATCGCCGCGGCGCACAAGCGCGGCATCGCCGTGATGCTGGACGTTGTGTACAACCATTTTGGGCCAGAGGGTAACTACCTCGGTGCTTATTCCCCGCAATTCTTCACCGAGCGACATCACACTCCCTGGGGCGCCGCCATCAATTTCGATGGGGAACACAGCCGGCCGGTGCGCGACTTCTTCATCAACAACACCCTGTACTGGCTCGAGGAGTATCACTTCGACGGACTGCGCTTCGATGCGGTGCACGCAATCATTGACGACAGCCGCAAACATATCCTCACGGAAATTGCTGAATCGGCCCGTGCCTACGCGGGCTCCGATCGCAACATCTACCTGGTACTGGAAAACGGCGCGAACGAGGCACGCTTCCTCGGCTCGCCGGGCTGGAGCAACAAGTTCGACGCGCAGTGGGACGACGACGTGCACCACTGCCTGCACACAATCTTGACCGGTGAGTCGGACGGCTATTACGCGGACTATGCCGAGGCGCCCCACGCAAAGCTCTGTCGCAGTCTCGCGGAAGGCTTCGTCTACCAGGGCGAATACTCGGGCCACGAGAACAAAGTGCGGGGCGAGCCCAGCGCTCATCTTCCGCCGACTGCCTTCATCATCTTCCTGCAAAACCACGACCAGATCGGCAATCGCGCGCTCGGTGACAGACTCGGCCACCTCGTGAAGAACGGGGACGCGCTGCGCGCTGCCACGGCAGTCTTGCTGCTCGCGCCCTCCCCTCCCATGCTTTTCATGGGTGAAGAATGGAATGCGCTCCAACCCTTCCCGTACTTCTGCGACTTCGAGCCTGATCTGGCCGCGAAAGTGCGCGAGGGGCGCAAAAAAGAGTTCTCACGCTTCAAACACTTCGGCGATCCGGCTCACCCCATTGAAATTCCGGACCCCACGAACGCTGCGACCATGGAATGCGCGCGCCTGGACTGGAGCAAGCTCACCGTCCCCGCGCACGAAGACTGGCTCGACCTGTACCGCCGTCTGCTCGCCATACGACAACGCGACATCGTGCCCCTGGTGCCGCAGATCCGATTCGCCACCTGCAGCAAGCTCGAAGCGGGCGCTGCGTTTGCCGTTGACTGGGCGCTTTCCGAGGGCTCGGTGCTGCATTTGATTGCCAACCTGGGTGATGAGCCCGCTCGACTGGTCGGACGCACCGCCGGCCGCTTGATCTACGCCACACACCCCAACATTCGCGCCACCGTGACCAAGAACGAGCTTGCGCCCTGGAGTGTCACCTGGTTGCTGGAGCGAGGCGTCATTGGAGGCTGAGCTGCAACCGTCGGCTGCCAGCGATGAGTTGGCCGACGATGTGGTGATACCCGTCAGGGCTGTGATAGTGCCCACTGCCGTGATACCGCGCGCAACCTATCGGGTGCAGCTCAACAATGCGTTTACGTTCAAAGACGTCACGGCGATCGTTCCCTACCTCGCCACTCTCGGCATCAGTCATGTCTACTGCTCGCCATACTTCAAGGCTCGTGCGGGCAGTGTTCATGGTTATGACGTAGTCGACCATAATCAACTCAACCCCGAGATTGGCGATCGCGCGGACTTCGAGAAGTTTGTCGCGGCGCTGCGGGCCCACGACATGGGCCACATCCTGGACATCGTCCCCAACCATGTTGGCATCATGGGCTCGGACAATGCCTGGTGGATGGACGTGTTGGAGAAGGGGCAGGACTCCAAGTACGCCGAATACTTCGACATTGAGTGGAACCCCGCCAACCCCGCCTTGAAAGGCAAAGTGCTCGTGCCGGTCCTGGGGGACCCGTATGGGGTCGTGCTGGAGAAAGGTGAGCTGGAGTTGCGGTTCGAGCGTGAGCGGGGCTCCTTTGCCGTCTACTACCACGAGCATCGGATGCCCATCGATCCGCGGACCTACCCGCAGATCCTGAAGCACGCACTGCAGTCCGGGAATCACGCAGACATTGCGAGTGCTGTGCAGTCCTTCACGGGCAAGCCGGGAGACGGCGCCTCGTTCGATGCATTGCACGACTTGCTCGAAGCGCAGGCGTACCGGTTGGCCTCGTGGCGGGTGGCACCGGATGAAATCAACTATCGGCGCTTCTTCGACGTCAACGACCTCGCAGCCTTGCGCGTCGAGAATATGGAAGTGTTCGAGAACACCCATCGGTTGCTGTTCGAGCTGATAGCCGAAGGCAAGATTGACGGGCTGCGGATCGATCACCCGGACGGACTGCGGGATCCGGAACAGTACTTCCACCGGCTGCAGGGGCGCGTGGCCACCTTGCGAGGCGCTCCACAGACGGTCGGCGCACGCAACCTGCCGATCTACCTCGTCGTCGAGAAGATCACCGCGTCCTTCGAACACCTGCCGCCGACCTGGCCCGTACACGGCGAAACCGGCTATCACTTCGCCAACGTGGTCAATCGACTCCTGGTGGATGCCGCCACCAAGGCACGCATGGATCGTGTTTATCAGTCCTTCATCGGACAAACGCTGGAATGGCCGAACGTCGCCTACGAAGCGCAACACATGATCCTGCGGCGTTCCCTGGCTTCGGAACTCAGTGTCGTTACAAACGTTCTCTTCCGGATAGCCCAATCGGATCGACGGACCCGGGACTTCACGTTCAACAGCCTCCGCCAGACACTGGCGGAAGTGATCGCGTGCTTCCCCGTATATCGAACCTACGTGGGCCAGGGCGCCGCGGAGACCGACAAGCGCTATATCGACTGGGCGATCGCCACCGCCCGCCGCAGACGCACCGCCGGCGAGGCCCCCGCGTTTGATTTTGTCCGTTCGGCGCTGCTCATGGAGTTACCCGTTGAGACCGAGTCGAGCCAGGCCCAGTTGCGCAACTTCGCAATGAAATTCCAGCAGATCACGGCTCCGATCACTGCGAAGGGCATTGAAGACACTTCGCTGTACCGGTTCAACCGGCTGACGTCACTGAACGAAGTCGGCGGCGAGCCCGATGCATACGGATCTACCGTGCGCGCCTTTCACGCGGACTCACAGCACCGCGCGCGCTTCTGGCCTCATGAGATGCTCGGCACATCCACTCATGACACCAAGCGCTCGGAAGACGTTCGCGCTCGAATCAACGTACTGTCGGAAATGACGCAGGTCTGGCGCAAGACTCTCGAACGCTGGGCGCGGATGAATCGGTTGCGCAAGCGCGAGGTCGAGGGCCAACCCGCTCCGTCACTCAATGACGAGTACCTGCTGTATCAGACACTCATCGGCAGCTGGCCGCTGGAAGAGCTCGATGAGGCAGGCCTGAACACTTACCGGGAACGCATCGAAGCCTACATGGTGAAGGCTGCGCGCGAGGCGAAGAGCCGCACGAGTTGGGCAAACGTCAACCCCGACTACGAAGAAGCGTTGCTCCAATTCATACGGGCCGCACTGGACGGCCGCGACGGGAACTTCTTTCTCTCGGACATGACTACGGTACAGCGACGCATCAGACGCTTTGGGCTGCTGAACGCGCTGTCGCAGACACTTTGCAAACTGACCGCACCCGGCGTACCGGACATCTACCAGGGCAATGAAATCTGGGATTTCTCACTCGTGGACCCGGACAACCGGCGACCGGTGGACTACACGCGGCGGCGCATGATGCTGGCTGCATTGCAGGGCATTGACATGGACACCTGCGTCGATCGCGGCTTGATGAAGTCACTCGTGGAGGAAGGTCTGATCGATGGACGCTGCAAGCTGTTCCTGACCTGGAAGGTCCTGCAGTTGCGGCGCGACCAGGAGGCTCTTTTCCGGGATGGCAGCTATGTACCGCTGCGCGTTACGGGCGATCACGCTTCCAACGTGTGCGCCTTTGCGCGACTGTACGAGGGGAATCTCGCCGTCACGATCGCGCCGCGGCTGTACTTGCGGTTGCTCGGCGAGCGGGACGATCCGCCGCTCGGCGCGAGCGTGTGGGGAGATACGGCAATCGAGTTGCCGAAGGAATACGGTGCAACCGTGCAGTTCAGGAACGTGTTCGATGGTAAGACGGTTGCGGTTGCCAGGGGCGGCATTCGGGCGGGAGTCCGCGTGGCCGATGCACTGGCGCATTTTCCGGTGGGGCTGTTGATGGCCTCGGGAGTGCAGTCATGAATAGCTGGAAGCTGTGTGTCCTGTTGGCGATGGCGCTGCTGAGCGCCGCTTGTACGGGAATCCCTCGTCGGGAGCGGGACCAGGAACAGTTGGACCGGTATCTGCGGTACGCCGGGGAGCCGGTCGATCACATCACCTATTTGGGGCATTACGACAACTGGCAACCGGTGGCACGCTACCAGCTGGTCCTCTGGACCGGGATCAACGATGCGTACCTCATCACCGTCCGCTCGCCGTGCGAGAACCTGCAGTTCGCGCAGCGGATCGCCATTACGCAGACCGTCAACACCATCAGCTCGCGGTTCGATGCGGTGGTGATCAAAGGTTGGCGCTGCCAGATCAGCGAGATCCGGCCCATCGACTACCTGCGGTTGAGACGTGACCTGCGCGAGGAACATGCGCGGCAGAAAGCCGCGAAGGAAACGGACCAACAGTGAGACTATCAGTCATTGCACGCCGGCTGATCTGCCTGTCAATCGTATTGATCGCATGTCATTCCCCATCCGCCCTGGCGCAAACCCCGTCACCGTTGCAGGAGTGGCAATACGACGGCGGCATCATCCTGGCGCGGCTGTTTCAGCCGGATCTACCCAAGTGGCGCACGATCCTGGGTATCGCATCCGAAGTGCAGCCTGTCTATGACGGCGCGCGTGCATACCGCATCCAAGGCGGACCGGTGATCAACATTCACTACCGGGACGTTGCGTTCCTCTCCACCGGAGAAGGCATCGGGTACAACTTTCTGCGGGGCGATCACTACCAGGTCGGTATCGGCCTCACTTACGACATGGGGCGCAAGGAGAAGGATGACCTCACGAACCTGCGTGGGGTGGGAGACATCCCCGCAGCGCCCGTTGGCAAGCTGTATGCGTCCTGGGTGTTGTCGCGCAAGTTCCCGATGATTCTGCGGATAAATGCGCGACAGTTCATTGGCGGTGCCCAGGGAGCCGTGGGGGATGCGGCTGTCTATCTACCGCTGCCGGGAAGCTCGAAAACGTTCGTCATGTTTGCTGGCCCGTCGATTACGTTTGCCACCAATCACTATTTGCAGACTCTCTACGGCGTGACACCCGCGCAGTCGCTGGCGTCAGGGCATCCGGTTTACGAGATTCCGCACGCGGGAACCAGCGCCGCCGGCGTGGGGTTCAGCGCTACCAAGTTTCTCACGCCCCATTTCCTGCTGAACATGGATGCGGCAATCAATCAGATTCGAGGCAGTCCGGCGCACAGTCCGTTGGTGGAAACGCGCACGCAGCGGGTGTTGGCGCTATCGCTGAACTACAACTGGTAGCCCTCAGCGATAACCTCGCGCCTGCAGCGTAAAGAGATGGGAATAGCGGCCTGTCTTGCTCATGAGCTCTTCGTGGCTTCCGTACTCCACCATCCTTCCACGATCAAGCACGGCAATCTGGTCGGCCATCCGCACCGTCGAGAACCGGTGTGAAATCAGAATCGTGATCCTGCCTTTGGCGAGCTGACGAAAATGCTCAAACACCTCCGCCTCGGCCTGGGCGTCCATGGCTGCTGTCGGCTCATCCAGCACCAACACGTCCGCCCGCGTCCGCATGAAAGCACGTGACAGCGCGATCTTCTGCCACTGGCCGCCGGACAACTCGCGCCCATCCTTGAACCATTTGCCCAATTGGGTTTTGTAGCCGGCCGGTAACGTCTCAATGAAGTCACTCGCCCGGCCCTTGCGTGCAGCCTCACGCCAGCGAGGCTCATCCTCGAAGAATCGTTCGTCTCCGGCACCCACATTTTCGCCCACGAGCATCTGATAACGGGCGAAGTCCTGGAAGATGACGCCCACCCGCTGGCGGAGCGCAACTTCATCCCACTCAGCCAGATCCTGCCCATCCAACAGGATGCGCCCTGACGTTGGCTGGTAGAGCCGCGTAAGCAGCTTGATCAACGTCGTTTTACCAGACCCGTTTTCACCGACGAGCGCCAAACTCTCGCCCGGCCTCAGATGCAGGCTGATGTTCTCGAGAGCGGGCTCAGAAGCGCCAGGATACGTGAAGCTGACGTCTTCGAATCTAACTCCGTCGGCAGGATCCGGGCCGTGCTTGGCATTGCCGGCCGGCACCGGTACTTCGGTTTCGAGGTACTCGTAAAGAGTCGACAAGTAGAGATTGTCTTCGTACATGCCGCCGACCGAAGACAGCATCGCGGAAACCGCACTCTGGCCCTGCCTGAACAACGCCAGGTACATCGTCATCTGACCTAGGGTGATCAGGTTCCTCACGGTGCTAACAGCGATCCACGCGTACGCGGCGTACAGCGCAAGCGTCGCCACCAGACCCAATCCAAAGCCCCAGGCGTCACGACGAATCGTCAGCGCCCGATCTTCCTTGTAGAGCCGCTGAAAGATATCGCGATAGCGATCCAACAGCCGCGGCCCCAATCCATACAGCTTCACTTCCTTCGCATAATCCTCCCGGCCAATCACCGTCTCCAGGTAGATCTGCATACGCGTCTCAGGCGAACGCCAGCGAAACAACCGGAAAGCATCGCCGGAGAATTTGGCCTCTGCAATGAACGCCGGCAGCCCGGCAAGCAGCAACACGGCCACGGCCCAAGGGGAGAAATGCGCAAGCAGCACTCCGAAGCTGACCAGCGAGACGCCGTTCTGCACGAGGCCGAAGGTACGCATGATGAGACTGAGCGGGCGACTCGATGCTTCGCGGCGCGCGCGAGTCAGCTTGTCATAGAATTCCGAATCCTCGAAATGCTGCAGCTCCAGGGTCAACGCCTTCTCGAGAATCATCACGTTGACGCGCTGACCCAGTTGGGCGCGCAGGAGTGATTGACACAACGAAATGCCGCGCTGTGCCGCAGCCACTGCGGCCACCAACACCCCCTCGAGAATCACGAGCTCAATGACGCGCGCGGAATTTGCGCCGCCGGCGCGCATTGCACCGACGACTGCGTCAACGATCAATGAACCGATATAGGCAATACCGGCAGGCAGCACGCCCGCGACTACGGTCAGCAGCCCGAGAGCGATGGTGAGGACCGCGCTCGTGCTCCAGACCAATTGGATGGCGCGGTGGCTGTAGCGAAAGACCCCGAAAAAGCCGCTCAGGGTCAGACCTTCGCTGGCCGCCGCGGCACTGGCCGAATTGGCGGCAGCCTCGCCGCGACTGCCCGCGGGAGTGGCCAGTCGCGAGCCGGCTCGGCCAGTTCGGGCATTGATTTCGCGCTGGGGAGGAGAGGACATCTAACCCCTAGCTTGGGGCAATTCGGGGAAGCTCAATCAGCCTTTTGCGGCGGGTACCTCGACGTCCGTGCTGGGCGCCTTGCCCGCGGGCGCCCCCTTCATGGTGTCCGAGCTCAACTCGGCCATCTGCTCGGAGCTGAAACCCGTGATCAGGCGCGACCCGCGCCCATAGAAGAAATAGCTGTATATCCAGGACAGCAGCACCGAAGCGCGATTGCGGAAGCCGATCAGCACGGTGACGTGCAGTGCCAGCCAGGCGCACCAGGCCAGGAACCCGCTGAACCGCAGCCGCCCCATCTCCACCACGGCGCGGGACTTGCCGATGGTGGCCATGGACCCCAGGTCCTTGTAGTGAAACCCTTCCGCGCGCAGCTTGCCCCGTTGTGCCGGATCATCACTGGAAATGGCCTGCTGGATGACCCGTGCAACGTAGCGGCCCATCTGCAATGCGCCCTGGGAAACGCCCGGAACCTGCTTGTTCGTCTTCCAGTCGACCAGGTAGGCCGCATCGCCAATGACAAAAACATTCGGCTGACCCGGTACGGAGCAGTCCGGCAGTACCTTCACACGTCCACCCGGTCCCAGCTCGGCTCCAAGCGAAGCGACAATAGGAGACGCCCGGACACCCGCAGCCCAAATGACGTTGTAGCTATAGAGCCGCTCTCCGCCTGCTTCGACACCATCCTCGAACACGGCGGTGACGGGCTTTCCGACAAGCACTTCCACGTGCAGATCATGCAATTGCTTGAGCGCGCTGGCCGAGGAGTCCGGATGAAGTGCCGGTAACAAGCGCGGTCCAGCCTCAATCAGAATGACGCGGGCCTTGCGTGTATCGGCCACGCGGAAGTCCCGCGGGATGACATCGACCGCCAGTTCCTTGATGGAGCCGGCAAGCTCCACACCCGTGGGCCCGCCACCGATGATAATGAAAGCCAGGTGGGCCGCCTGCTGGCGGGGGTCTTTTTCGAATTCAGCGATTTCGAAAGAGGCCAGCATGCGGGAGCGGATGAAGGTCGCATCCTCGACCTCCTTCATTCCGGGCGCATATTTGTGCCACTCGGAATGACCGAAATAGTTATCCACGGCGCCGGGAGCCAGGATCAGGTAGTCGTAGGCCACCGGATGCTCGCCGGCGAAGACACATTTGCCAGCCGTATCTATACGGGTGACCTCCGCAAGCATCACCAGCGCATTGGGCTGGCTGCGCAGGATATAGCGGATCGGCTGAGCGATATCGGCCGGCGCCAGGGCCGCCGACGCAACCTGGTACAGAAGAGGCTGGAAAAGGTGGTAGTTGTTGCGATCAATGAGCAGCACGTCCACCGGGGCGTGTTTCAGCGCTCGGGCAGCGAACAGGCCCCCAAATCCACATCCGACGATGACGACTCTGGGTCGTCTTGACGTCTGCAACCGCTATCTCCTTCGGTGGGCTATGGGTCAATTGCCTCACGGGTGAGATTATCGCGTAAATCCGTGGCGGCCGGGGCCCCGCGGCGGTTCAGTGACGAGCATGAGCCCCGGTGCGCCGAAACCGCAGCACTAGACGTTAGTCTGAAGCTTGGCGGACGGCGCCTGGCCTTCCCGCGGGCGTGTTTGATTGCCGCGGCAGCAGTGCATACGTCAAGCAAAACGGGCCCGCGCCGCGCATAGACCAATAATCCCGGGTCGGTGCTATCGATTGCAGCGACTGCGCGAATGTTGGGAGTTTTCTGTCCGAAAGGCGGCTGTTGCAACCGCCAAGGGTGCTGCGCAAAGGCAACACCTGTGTGGCCGTATACGATATGTAGCGCCACAATTTCTGATCACGGATAGTCAAACGCCCGCTGCGGACCATCGACCACAGCGGGCGTCTCACCACGGTCACCTTACCGATCCTGACAAGGAGCCGACCGCGGCTATCGTAGAACCCTCCCCGTATGACATATGGAGACGGACGACCGCGGGATTTCCGTTAGGCTTTTTTGCCGTCAGTGCGTCAGTCAGTTGCGACGCAGCGCATTTTTCCGTTGCGCAACGTGACTAATACAGGCGTAATATCGCAGTACACAGGGACCAAGCTGCTCGCAGGGGTGGATCAAATCGAGCAGTCCTCAAGGAAGGCAACGGGAATGAAGGCGAGGTCCCGGTCTTGTCAAAAAATGACGAACGCTATCTGCTGCAGGCGCTGGAGTTTGAAGGTGTCCTGCGTGCGTGTTTATATCGCTACACGCGAAACAACTCCGATGTTGACGAGCTGTTGCAGGAAGTCTACGCGCGGTTGCTCACCGCGGGTGCTTCCGCCGACCCGGAGGTTCGATCGGTGCGCGCGTTCGCACTCACGATCGCTCGCAACGTGGCCTTTGATTGGCTGCGGCATCGACAGGTCGTTCCGATCGAGCTCGTCGCCGACCTGGAAGCTCTCGAAGTCCTGGACGAAGGGGAGCAGATCGAAGAGATCGTGAACAGCCACCAGGAGCTGGCCATGCTGGTGAAGGCGATTCAAGACCTTCCCGAGCGGTGCCGCCAGGTGTTCACGCTTCGCAAGGTCTATGGTTACTCCCAGAAAGAAATTGCAGCGCGTTTGAGCATTTCGGAAAACACGGTCGAGCAGCATCTCACCAAGGCCGCGCGCCGTTGCGCGCAGGCGCTGTTCGATCAACCGGTGTCCGAACGGCGCTCGATGCTGTTCGACAGGTTTCGCCGGCGCAAGAGGACCAATGCCTAAGGCGAGTGAAATCTCGGACGCGGCGGCTGAATGGTTGATCCGGCTCGAGGGACAGACGACCCCCGAGATCTGGGACACCTTCCAAAGCTGGATGGATCAGGACCCGCGGCATCGCGCCGCCTTTGTGCGTTTGCGCGTGGCCTGGAACCGGGTCGATCAGTTGAAGACACTGCGTCCGGTAGACGGCACGATCGATTCCGATCTGCTCGCCACCACCAAGATCAATCCCGCCACCGTCGTGACGCGGGGTTTGCAGCCATTGCAGGGCAAGCCGCGTCAACGCCCCGAAGACCTGGTGATGCCCGATCGCAGGCGCGTCCTCGCGACTGCAGCAGCGATTGCGGCCACCGGAGTCTTTGCGTGGTTCGGCGCGTATCACCTCGGCTGGACAACCTACGAAACCGGCCTCGGTGAGTGGCAGAAGATCCAACTCACCGACGGCACCACCGTCAACTTGAACACCGACACGGAGTTGAATGCACGCATCTCCGGTAGTCGTCGCGACATTATTCTGACACGCGGTGAAGCGCTGTTTCATGTTGCACATGACACCACGAGGCCGTTCTACGTAACTGCCGGCGGCACCGTTATTCGCGCGGTTGGAACTGCGTTCTCGGTGCGCATCCGTGATTCGGAGCACGTCGATGTGCTGGTTGAGGAAGGACGCGTGGCCGTCGCGCCGCCCGGCAAACAGGCCAACTTCGAGAATCCCGCATTGCTCGCCAGCGCAGACATGGTGTCGGCGGGCGAAGGCGCGAATGTGCGGCGCAGCGTGGTTTCCATCCACAGCGTGCTGCCAAAAGACATCACCCGGAAGCTGGCCTGGACCGAAGGCTACCTGGCTTTCCAAGGTGAGACGCTCGCGGATGTAGTTCAGGAATTCAACAGATACAACCAGCGGCAGATCACAATTGCGGATCCCTCCATTGTCAATTTGCAGTTTGGCGGTATATTCCGGACCACGGAGCTCGATAGTTTCGTAGCTACGTTGCAGCACTCCTTCAACGTCGAGGCACAGGTTGGCGATAACAACGGCGATATCCGCCTGTTTGCCGGTAGCAAGCCTCCGTAAGCGATTAGTCGGCCACAGGGAAGGCAAAACGAAAAGTAGACTTCAAGAATGGACTCATGCGCCCCTCCCCCTCAAGGACTGAGCCAAAACCCACCGTTGGCATTCTTTCTACGGCTCTGCGGCCTGCTGTTCGTCGGGCTGTTGGTGGGCTTGCCGGCGCGCGCGGCCCCCAAGCTGCAGACCTTCCACATCGAGGCAGGAGACGCGACCCTCACGCTGAATGAATTCAGCCGGCAGTCGAGCCTGCAACTGCTGTGGGACTATGGCAGCGTGCACGGGCGCAAGACACGCGCCGTCAGCGGAGAGTTCGAAGCGTCTGCGGCGCTGCGCCAGATGTTGGCCGACACCGGACTGATATTCGATTTCGTCAACGATCACACGCTGGCCGTCACCCCGCTCAATCGCGATCAGGGCGCCGGCTCCGCGGTTGCCGAGGTTACCGGAGCGCATGCCGGCCGGCCGCGCTCGGTCGAGACACAAAGCGTCAAGCGCGAGGGCACCGGGTCGAATGACCTGGCGGGGGATCCCAAGACCCCGGAGTTGGAGGAAGTGCGCATTACCGGCACTCATGTCCGCGGCGAAGACCCGATCGGCGTGCGGGTCATCTCCTTCGACCGGGAAGCGCTCAATCAGAGCGGCGCTGCGACGGTGCAGGATTTCCTGCGCACCTTGCCGCAGACATTCGGCGGCGGACCCTCGGAGGATACCCGTCTCGGCGCCGAAGCTGTGACCAACTCCGGTCTGGGCTCCGGCATCAACCTGCGGGGACTCGGAGCCCGCTCCACGCTCGTGTTGATCAACGGCAAGCGGCTGGCACCCAGCGGCACCGCGGGCGAGTTTGTCGACATTGAAAACATCCCGCTCACCGCCGTCGAACGCATGGACATCCTGCCCGACAGCGCCTCGGCTCTTTACGGCGCAGATGCCGTCGGTGGTGTTGTCAACTTCGTAATGCGCGACAACTTCAGAGGGGCCGAGAGCCTGGTGCGCCGTGGCTCGGGTACGCAGAGCACTCTCGGTGAAACCCAGGCGGCGCAATCCGTCGGCTCACGCTGGGATTCGGGCAATGGAATGATTTCCGTTGAGTTCTATCGACGTGATGCACTGCCGTCAGCCGCACGCCGCTATGCCAACAGTAATCTGGTACCACTAGGCGGCGACAACTTCGACTCGAATCTGTCGAATCCCGGCAACATCCTGGCCGGCGGCCGCAGCTACGCCATTCCGTACGGACAGAACGGCGCCGCGCTGACTGCAGCCGACCTCGTTGCCGGCACGCAGAACCTGGCCAACAAACTGCAGGGCTACGATCTGCTGCCGAGCCAGAAACGCTTCAGTTTGTACAGCGCCGGCCGTCAGGAGTTGACCGACAATGTGCATGTGTTCGCCAATGCAATGCTCAGCCAACGCGACTCCCTGCGTCACAATCCGGGGCTCGGCGCACAACTGACGGTCACCAGCGCCAATCCGTTCTACGTAAATCCGACCGGCGGTACGGGACCCATCGGTGTTGCCTACAATTTCGCCGACGACCTTGGTGTCATGACCGCCGACAGCCTGGTCACCAACACGAACATCACACTCGGCCTCGACGTGAACCTGAGCGCCGCGTGGAAGATGAGCTTGTATGGCAACTATGGACAGGACAAGGTGAATCAATTCACCGGCGGGCAGGTGAACCGTACGGCGCTGGCGGCGGCGCTGGCGGATCCGAACCCCGCGACGGCGTTCAATCCGTTCGGTGACGGCTCGAATACCAATCCGGCGACACTCAAGTCGATCATTTCGAGCTCGCGCTTCTATTCCAACTCGAAGTTGCGCTCGCTGGATGTCACCGCGGATGGCCCGATTGCCACTCTGCCGGGCGGGTCCATCAAGCTCGCCCTGGGTGCCGACCGTCGCAACCAGATCTTCGATACGCTCTCGACGGACACACCGCAGTTGACGGCAAATCTGAGCCGCAACGTTACGGCGGCCTTCGCAGAAATGTCGGTACCCCTGTTCGGTAAGGACAACGGCGCTACCGGCTATCGCCGCCTGGAGCTGTCGGTCGCCGGTCGCTTTGAGAGCTACAGTCAGTTCGGCCACGCCGCAACACCCAAGGTGGGCCTGCTCTGGTCGCCGCTGGAGACGGTTGCGTTGCGGGGAACCTGGGGGAAATCCGTTCGCGCCCCCTCGCTCTCGGATCTGAATACGCGCGGCAACATCGTATATTCATATGCGCTGCCGGCCAGTTCGTCCGCCGGCGCCCTGCTGCCCGTACTGATCGAATCCGGCAACAGTCCCGATCTCACCGTCGAGCGGGCCCGCAGTTGGACGGCCGGCTTCGACCTCGAGCCCCGCAATCTGCTCCCGGGACTCACCTTGAGCGCCACCTATTTCAACATCAACTTCCGCGACCGCATCCAGGATCCGCAGTTCAATCCCAACATTCTGAGCGATCCGACTCTGGCGAACCTCGTGGTGCGCGATCCGGACCCGACGCTGCAGCAGTCAGTGTGCAGCCAGGGCCAGTTTGTGCCGCTGGCCGGCGGCAGCAGCTGTCAGCAGTTCCCGGCGATGGCGCTGGTCGACCTGCGGACCCAGAATCTGCAGAGCGTGCGTACCGAAGGCATCGACTTCAACACGAGCTACGAGCGCAGCTGGTCCGTAGGTACGCTGAAGCTCGGCCTGGATGGCACCTGGCTGTTTCGCTTCAGCCAGCAGGAAGGCCCGGATGCGCCGGCCGCCCAGCTGCTCAGTACCGAAAACAACCCCATCAATCTGCGGATGCGCGCCAACCTGGCCTGGCAGCAGCGCCGCTGGGGCGCGACACTGGGGGTCAATTTCCAGAACAACTATACGGACACCGCCAGCCAGCCCAATCGCAATGTCAGGTCCTACACGACGCTCGACACGCAGCTCAGATATGAGGTCGCGCCCTACAGCACGGGGTTGTTGCAGAACACCCGCGTGGAGTTGAACGCGGTCAATGTGTTCAACTCCAGCCCGCCGTTTCTGAACAACAGGGTCGACTCGATCGGTTACGACGCGGAAAACGCCGATCCCTACGGGCGCCTGCTGAGCATTCAGGTCCGCAAGACCTGGTGAGGCAGGGAGCTGGCGTACTCAGCGGGTGCGGCAAGCGATTCACGGCGGTCGAGCCAGCGGGACAACCAGGCCTCGACGCACAAGTGCTCGTGCAGAATCTCGGCGTACTGAAAGTCGGCAGGTGAGCGCTCGCGCGTCAGATACAACTCGAGATTGCGGCGATCGAGCAGCCCCTGCTGCACGAGGCGGCCATTCAGCAGGACATCACGCACGAAGTTGAGGTTGGCGTCCATCACGTTGCGCACATGTTGGTCGATCCGGCCCTTGCTGCGCCGCTTGACGATCTCGGGCGGCAGATCCGGGGCGAACGCCCGGCGTGCCGTTGCCCGATCCATGCCATTCCTCATCAGCACGTAGGTCGGCGTGCGCAGGCACAATTCAACGAGCGGCTGGGAAAGCACCGGCAGCGTCCGCTCCGGATAGGGTCCCGACTCAAAGGAGCTGTAAAACGCGGGTGCCGCGGCCACTGACAGTGAATGCCAGAGGATTCCCGGCGGCACTCCCCGGGCGAGGCGTTTGGCGAACCAGGCGTGGATCAAACGTGGATCGCGCCTGCCCTCCTCGAGAACATCCCGGCTGACCAGGGTCCGCGTCGGCCGGCCGGGTAGACGTAGCGGATGAAAGGACGTCTGACTCACGCGGGCTCGCAGTGCGTTGAGCAGCAACGGCCACACGGATTTACGCGAAATACGCGCTGCATCTACGGCCACGCGCAACAACTCGCGACCGATTCCATGATCGAACAGGTAATCGGTGACCGCCAGGTCGGCGCGCGCCTGGAAAAACACACCATCGCCGCCGGACCCGGAAAAGAGTCCCTTCGCCTCGCGCTCGACGGTGAGCTGCGCTTCGAACCGGCCGTGTTCCAGCTCATACATGTAAAACCAGGGCTTCGCCGAGCGGCGCACCTGCAGCATGTCCTCGAGCCGCACTTCCCCGACATCGAGCTGGTGCTCAATCAACTCGGTCTTGACGCGCCCGGCCATCGCGCGCGCATATTTGCGCTCGTCTTCGTCTGGGCCCACCCCGAAGTAATGCAGACAGGTGAGGTTGGGTCGGGAAGGCGCATCCTTGAGACAGCTGAGCACAATGGAGGAATCCAAGCCTCCCGACAGGTTGTGAATGATGTCCGAATAACACGCAGCCCAGGTGTGCACGCACGCCCGCGTGACCCGCCTGAGCTCGGCGACGGCCGCGTCCGAATCCTGTATGGGGTTGGTTTGTGCGATGGCCAGCGGATTCCATTCCAACGAACGGTGCAACGTGCTGCCCGAGAAGCGGACCCGCTCACCGAGCTGCACCTCCGAGACCTCCTCCAGCGCGGTATCGGCCGACTGATAACCGGAGTACGCGAGAAATCTGCGGATGTATTGCCAGCTGACGGTGAATCGCAGCAAGCCCAAGGCGACACAATCCTCCAGATCGGAGAACACCAGGTTCACGCCTTGATGTGTGGCCATCAGGCAAGGCAGGCCGCCCGACGGATCCCGCAGTATCCAGGTCTCACTGGTGGCTGCATCCTGGATGAGCGCCACATAACGCCCCCAGTAACGCTCTATGAGTCGCCGGCCGCCGGTGTGGACAATCTGCTGGCTTTCGGCGCGATCGAAGTCAACCCGGAGGGCCGCAGCCGTATCATCGATGTCCCGGTTGAATATTCGACCGAACACCGCACCCGCACCGTGATCCAGCAGGAGCGTCGTGCTGGCTCCCTGGCCCAATCCCGAGTGAAACGCGGCAATGCCGTCCGCCTCGAAGGCCCGGGCCCAGCCCGACCCGACCGACAGCAATCGTTCGGCAATCGCCCGGGCACCCGCTGCGGCCTTCAGGTCCCTTTGATTCCAGATCAGCACGAAGTACCGATACATGGTTCGTTCCCAGTTCTTCAGACCACCATGATGGGCGTGTAACCGCTGACGTGCTCTACCGTGTCATTGAAAACGATATCGCCGTGCTGAACCCAGCAATGCGCTGCAAAGGGTCGCGTCTGCACACCGAAATGCCAATTGGGATAAATTTCATAGCGAGCCAGAAATTCGAGCAAGGCAAACGAATCGTAAAGGCATTCGTCCTTGGATGAAAACAGGAAGACCCGGTACCGCGCGAAGGCCTCCACCAACTTGCGCGCCTGCTCGGCGTCAAGCTCGCCAGCCTTCGCCGCCTGCAATTCCTTACGACGCTTGACCCGTCGGATGACCCGTTCGAATGGCCAGACGCGCAGCGCGAATTTTGCGAACGCGGATGCAATGAAGAAGGTCCACCAGCTGCCAATCCGGGGCCCGGGCGCCGTCTCATTTTCGGTGACCAGCTCCCGCCTGGGAACAATGGCCGTTATCGGAGTCGCGTCTTTTCCGAGCTCCGTCAGAATGCCACGGCCTTGCAACACCTCGATGACCGCACTGGCCGCCGAAGAAGCAGCATCGGCGCTGGCGGTTGGATCGGCGCCCTTCACGGGCCAGCCGTCCACGAGCGCGTCCAATCCGGCGGTCTGGGCCGCTTCCAGCGCCCAATAGCGATCCTCTTTCAGGTCCAGGATCACCAGGTGCTCGCCGTTCACACAGACGAACACGTGCTCAGCCAGCGCATAGCGCGCCATCGAACCTTTCTCCCGAAGCAGCTTGCGCCTCGCCCGGTAGGATTCACCCACCGGACGAGGCGAGAGCATTTTTTTATTATTGAGCCGGGCCCTGTGAGCCTATAGAAGGAACAACCTGTCTACGGGCGGTGTGCTCGACTCGAACAGGAACAGGAGGAAACTACCATTGGTGCGTTCCGTCGCACGGCCGCAGTCGATTAGTTCAACTGCCTCCGTGGCCTGCACTGTGTTCTTGATCTCCGTTTCAACTTCCAGCGTGCTCATGAGTCCTCTCCAGTCGTGATGTCGAACCTGACGAAAGCTCTTCCGTCGCTTGTACGTCGGTCCATCAACGCGGCTTGCGCCCACTTCACGCTCCTTGTCAGGTTAGGTTCGACGAATGCTTTTTGATCGGTTGGCGAATCAACGCTGCGCTATGGGGCTGCGCCCGTCAAGTACTTCAAATACAAAATTTCCCGCCCGTTGGGGAATTCGGTCGCGGCCTGGAATGGCCTGATCTCGTCTATTGGACCAAGGGCTAATTGCAATGCTGCCGGGCGTACCGGCACCGTTCGCTCAGGTAGATGACCGTGTCTGTCCCGTGGACAACCGCGGTTGCCGCCCGCACGCCGAACGAGTGTTCGAGGGTGGCAATGAAGCTGGCCAGGTCCGAACTGCGGAAGCGCCCGCCGATTCTGACGCGCGCCAGCGCCGGGTCGACCAACACGAGCCGGCGGTCGTGGTAGCGATTGAATTCGGCGATGGCCTCCGGGAGCGGCGACTCGACGAACCACAGCCAGCCATCGACCCAGGCGGTGCGGCGATTCAGGGCCGCGGCGGACAGCAGCACCCGTCCGAGCACATAGTTGGATTTCAAGGAGATCAACTGACCGGCATCGACCTGCGTGGACACATCGCCGGCATCGATTGAAATCCGCCCGGTGATCACCAGCACTTCCGTTTGGCCGGCAGCGCGCATCCGGACCATGAAGCGGGCGTCACGCGCGCGCAGTATCGCTTCCCCTACCCTGACCGAAAGCGGCCAGGGCGTAGGGTTGCTGACAGTGAACAGGGCTTCGCCCTGGGTGACGCGGATCTCGCGCCCGGCGCCAGTGAACCGGGCGGCAATGCGGCTGCCCGTATTCAAATCAACATGCGTTCCATCCTGTAGAACGAATCGCCCCTCCTCGCCCACCGCGGTGGCGTACGGCAGCCACGCAGGCGGAGGCGACCACAGGTGTGAATCCGCCCGCAGCAGCGCCAGCGCGGCCAGGGCGAGCGGCGGGAGCCACCCGAGTGCGCGTCTCACCGGCACGCTATTGTCCGCTTCCGTCCGACCGGCCATGACACAACACCCGGCTTCCAGCCCCCCTGACAAGAGTCGGGCGGACCTGGGAATTCCGTTAGCGAAGCGCGCTTGCAGGCGCATCTGCATGGGTATGGCCAACTCCTGCTAACCAACAGCCTGCCGCCGCCCGCAGTTCCCGCGGGCGGCGGCTGTGACGCGCTCCCGTGGATTTCAGAATGGGATCAAGAATATCCGATTGAACGGCGGATTGACGGCCTCGTAGGCGATGAGGAACGGCAATCCGTGGGTTCGCCGGGACACCTGACCGCAGTCGAGCAACTCGGGACCATTTCGCCTGGACATGACTGACTCCTTGTCTTCGCAAATCAACCGAGCACAGCGATCTCGACGACGCACTCCTTGTCAGTCTCGGTTCCGCACAGGCTGTGGATCGGGGCGCATCCAAGTTGCTCCCCACGAACCGGCGCGTCAAGCGAAAAAACGTGTACATCCTGTCTCTCATCCAACACTGTACAAACATGACAGCAACTCATTCATTGGTGCAACGCACACCATCCCAGGGACATTGCGCGCCGACCAGGATGATGTCCCCGGCACCACCGCGGGCACCGGGTTGGAGTATCGATCTGACACCCAGGTGCCGCAAAGTCTTCACAAAATCGTCAATGTCGGCCGAATCAACAGGACCGCTATACAACACCGGGCCGATTGACGGATCACGGATCAGCAGGTGCCTGCGGTTATAGCGATTCAACTGCTCGACCGCCGCGTAGAGGCGGGTATTTTCGAATTTGAATACCGGGTGCGACCAGGCGAGCTGCCGGTCGAGCTCGCCGGGCGCAAGCACGGGTCGTGTCAGCTCGCAGCGGTCACGGGCGACGATCGCCTGCTGCCCGGCTGCCAGCGTGACGGCCGGCAGCGCGCCGCAAGCCGGTTGGAGCTCCACACTGCCTGCCTTTACTGTGACAGTGAGCAGCGCGGCCACCAGGTTGACATCGAACTGCGTTCCCACCGCCCGCACTGTCGCGTTGGCCACGTTGACCGTAAACGGATGGACCGCATCGTGCTCCACATCGAAGAACGCCTCGCCATGAGCGAGCTCGACCTTGCGATCCGCGCCGCGCACGTCGGCATAGGCACGCGACCAACCTTTGAGGTGTATCAGAGAGCCGTCGGCCAGATTGAAGCGCCGCACTTCCCCTGTGAACGCCACCAGGGGTTGGTACCGCTTCGCAATTGGCACCAGGAAAATACCGAGGACGAGCACCGCGGCCGCGGCAATGACGGCCGCAGTCCCTCCCCATCCCAACCTCGCCTCGCGCCACCACCCCGACAACGGTACACGCAAGCTGTGCGGCCGGTTTGTAGGCCCGATGTCCTGATTGGCGAGCGCAGCGCGCTGTTGCGCGCCCAGTGTCCGGATATTGCGATGAACACCCACTCCGATGAGGAATTCGCGCAGATGCTCGGGCGAGCGTGCCAGCCAGTTGGAGAATTCCCGCGCGTCAACCTGTCGACTGTCCTGCTCCCATTTGAGAACCCACTCGGCCGCCTCCTCCATGATCAAAGATACGCTTCGGTCACTTGTCTTCATGGTCGTCCTCCACTGACTTGTTCCCCGCCATCAAAATGACCAGACCCCGGTTGAGATTCTTCCGCACCCCTGCGACGCTGATGCCGAGCCGCTCCGCAATCTCCTCGTTGCTCAGATCCTGCAGATGCAGCTCGAGGGTCGCGCGCAGGCGCGGCGTCAGATTCGCCACCTGCTGTTTGAGTAACTCGCGAGACTGCTCGTCCTGTACCTGGCACGCCGGGTCAGCGGCCGGCTCACTCCCGAGTTGCTCGATATCCTCCCCGAGCGCGCCCAGATTGGCGAGGTAGCGCCGCCTGAGGGCGGCGGCGCGCATGAATTTGCGGTAGAAGATCTTGCTCACATAACTCCCCCAGTCGTCGACCTCGCGCTTTCCTTTGCAAAACGCCTCAAACGTGTCCTGCAGCACATCCTGCACGTCCTCGGGATGATCCGAGCGAGCCCATCTCGCCAACTTGTTGCATAAGGCGGTGATCCGTTGGTTTTCGGCCAGCCATTGCCGGGTTGAATTGCGCTTCACATTCCCCCTCGTTCTCGTTGTTCTTATAAGAGGCCTCGGCCAGCGGATTGCGGGACATTCGCCGGTAAGTTTTTTTCTTCGCCAACGCGACCCCGTGCAGTAGGGGGAAAACCGCGATGCTCCGTCTCCATCAATATCCGCAGTGCGATCTTCCGGAAATCTCCATGCTCTTCGCCCGCCGCTCGTGCGCCCAACATCCGCGGCGCGCTGCCCTGATGTTGGCCGCGATCGTACTGCCGGCGAGCCTGCTCGCGCAGGCGGATGCCGGCGAGCAACGGGTTCAAATCGCGATCCCGCAAGGTCGGGCCGCCGACTCCGTACGGGCATTGCAGACCCAGGTAGGCATGGAGGCGCGTTGGGGCGGACTGCTCTCCAATAACATATCAACCAACGAGGTCTACGGATACTTCACGCCGGCGGAAGCCATCGGCAGGCTCTTTGCAGGCACTCCGCTGCGGTTCGCCATTGAGGACGGCAAGATTTTCGCCTGGAGTTGCGAGGAGTTTCCCTGCGAGTCCAGCGATTCGAGCGGTTCGCAACCGCCGCCACGACTCAAACAAGACAAACCCGATGCGCCTTCGCCCGCTAGCGGCAAGCAACTCGTCCGGCCGGTCCCCGAGGTTCGTGTCAGACGCGACAGGGTCTTGCCCGAGCCGTCCCCGGATCCGTCGCTGGACAAGGTGATCGTGGGCAGAACCCAGCTCGACCAGAGCGGCGCACTGACAGTCCCGGACGCACTGAGCAACCTCAGCCAGGTGTTCCCGGGCGGCGTCACGGAAGGCAACATCATCCTGAACACGCGCGAGGCCAACACGAACGGCGATCACGCCACCGGTGTCAATATTCGCGGCATCGGCGCCGCTTCGGTGGCCGTCACCCTGGATGGCCATCGGACGATTCACGGCGGCAACGCGGCCATGTTTACCGAGGCCGACATGTTTCCCATCGAAGGGCTGGCGCAGATCGAACTGCAGCTCGACGGGCCACCGCTGCGCTATGGCGCGGATGCCATCGCCGGCATCATCAACCTGGTCATGAACCGGCAGTTCATCGGCAGCACCACTGACCTGCAGAGCAGCGGTCTCACGGGCAACGGCCGCCGCGAATACCGCTTCGGCCATCTCCAAGGATGGCAATGGGGCGATACTCACATGGTGTTGGCCGTCGAGTACCGCGATCAGAGCGCACTGAGAGCCTGGCAACGGGACCAATACACCAACGATCTCACCCGCTTCGGCGGCAGCGACTTCAGACAACCCTACGATCAGCCCGGCACCCTCCTTGTTGGATCGACGCTGTATGCCATTCCTGCGAATCGAAACGGTACGTCTCTCACAGCCAACACGGCCAATCTGTCAGATTCGCTGGCGGGCAGTGACATATTGCCGCGACAGCGGCGGGGGAATGTATTCCTCTACATCGAGCATCGGCCGGCCGATGACCTGCGGCTGTCGGCGGAGTCACTGTGCTCCTATCGCCGGGTCACCGACAACGCGGGCAGCTATACGACGGCGATCCAGGTTGACGAGCAAAGTCCGTTCTACGTCAACCCGACGGGAGGCACAGGTCCTGTCAACGTTCTCTACAGATTCGCCCGTGAGCTCGGGCCATTGATGGAAAGGGCTGGCGTAACTACATGCGATTCCACGTTGGAGCTCGACGCCATCGATGTGCACGGCTGGCATTTCAACGGCTCACTGGGATATGGCTATGAGAAACAGAATCAGCGCACCGACGGGTTGCTCGATTTCGCCGCACTGACGAGCGTCGTCAACGGCGGGACCTTCGATCCATTCGGCGACGGCACGCAGGCCGATTCCACCGCCGTGGACCCTTTCAGATCGTCGTCCCGGTTTTCCGCCAGCACGGGCCAATGGGATGTGAATCTGCTGGCCGAGCGCACCGCCCTGTCAATTCCGGGCGGCGATGTGCAGACGGCCATGGTGATCGACTACCGCAAGGAGACTCTGAGCACGACCACCACCTCGCCCTCGCGATCGGTGCCCCGGTTCAACACCCAGCTGGCGCGAAGCGTTGCCGCAGCGCAAGCTGAGCTCAGCATTCCATTGCAGCGGCGCGTAACACTGGCCGCCGTCGGCCGCTTCGATCACTACAGCGACTTCGGGAATGTCTTCTCGCCGGAATATGTACTACAGCTGCGGCCGACCCGGTCGCTGTCGATCCGCGCCAGCTGGGCGCGCCTCTTCGGGCCACCCAACATCGCGCAGCTCATTGAGACCAACAATTCGAGCCAGCTGTTCGCACTGCCGGATGCGCGGTCCCCTGCGGGCATCACCCAGGTGCTGATCGACTCCGGCATGAATGCCGGGCTGCATGCGGAAGTGGCGCGCAATTGGGCCGTGAAACTCGACTTCCGCTCGCTGGAGCACACCGGCCCGCGCGCCAGGCTCACCTACTTCCACATCGACGCCCAGGGGCGCATCGAGGATCACGCCCTGACCGCGGACATGCTCGACAACCCGGCCTATCGCGGGATCGTCTATCGCAATCCAACACCGGAACAGCGCCAGGCCGTTTGCACTCACAGCCAGTTCGCAGGATCCCGCTTCGAGTGCCTGCAGGCGCCTGTCGGCGCGATCGTCGACTTGCGCGCGCTCAACACTGCGAGCCTCACCACCAGTGGGATGGATTTCGACCTGGCCTACGGGTGGCAATTGCGGCGCAGCTGGCTGGAAGCCGGTTTGAGCGGCACGTACACCTTCGACTTTTCCGAAGCGCGCTCGGCCGGCGCGCCCTGGACGCAGGAGCTCGATACCGCCAATTTCCCGATCAACCTGCGGATGCGACCCATGCTGCAGTGGCAGCTCGGGGGCCTGCGCGCCCTGCTCGCCGCCAACTACTCCAATCACTACCGCGACGACTCGGACCCGGCCGGTGCCCGCAACGTGGCCTCCTGGACCACTTTCGATACGGCGCTTTCCTATGCGGTGGGTGCAAAGGGGACAGCCTTCTCGGGAACCCAGTTGGTGCTGACGGGGCGGAATCTCTTCGGTCGCGATCCGCCCTTCGTGAACAACCCGCGCGGCGTCGGCTTCGACCTGCTCAATGGCGATCTCGGCGGGCGGTCCATTGCCTTGCTGGTGCGCCAGCTCTGGTAGGCCAGGTCCTGGTAAGCCAGGTCCTGGTCAGAAATAGGGGATTCCCTGAACCTGGGCCGTGCCCCCGAAGGGGCAGCTATAATGACCGCGGCGCCCGCCTGCCGCCTTGCTAAGGCTTTTCGAATCAATGTGATAGCGGAATTTCGCTCCGCGCCCGTCATGTTTTCGAGAGCCTGCAGACTCTCGCTTGCGAACGACTGGAAATGCCCGCGCACGATATTGAAGCTGAAGCGGCCAATTGGCTGATCCGTCTCGAGAGCGATCCATCGCGCGAGACGCGTTCCGAATTCGAAGCCTGGACGGCCGTGGACTCGCGCAATCACGCAGCGTTCATCCGGCTCGAAACCACCTGGAGCCGGGCCGACATCCTGAAGAAGCTGCGGCCGCTGGACGGTGTCGTGGACGAGCAGGTGCTCGACAAATTCGGCGTTCCCGTCGCCCCCATCGACGCTACGAAGGTTGAAGAGCGCACCGCACCGCGGACCCACTGGCTGGCGCTTGCAGCCTCATTGGTAGTGGTCACGATTGGAGCCACTACCTGGTTTGCGGTAGCCCGATCGGGGTGGCAGACCTACGCAACCGAATTCGGGGGCTTTCAGCGCGTTGCGCTCGCGGATGGCAGCACTGCGATGCTGAATACGGATAGTCGGATCCGGGTCCGCATGAGCTCATCACGACGACAGATCATTCTCGAACGCGGCGAGGCGCTGTTCACGGTAGCGCACGACACGCACAGGCCGTTCGACGTGTCGGCTGGAGACACAGTCGTGAGAGCAGTCGGCACGGCATTTTCGGTGCGACTGCGCGGCCCGCAGCAAGTCGACGTCATTGTCACCGAAGGACGGGTTGCCCTGGATCCACCGGATGACGTGCTCGATGAAAAACTGCCCCAGCCGGTACCGCTGCCGACCCTGTCCACCCTGTCGGCCGGCGAGACGATTTCGGTCAAATCCCATCGACTGCAGCCGGTTCGCAAGATCGCCAATGAGGATGTGACGCGCAGGTTGGCGTGGACACAGGGAAGAATCTGGTTCGATCGAGTGACGCTGGCGGAGGCGGTGGCCGAATTCAATCGCTACAACCGCCGCCAGCTCGTGATTGAAGATCCGACAATCGAGGAACGGCGCATCGGCGGTGTGTTCGATGCGACCGATCTGGACAGCTTTGTCGCTGCGCTGAGCACATTTGGGATTCGTACGCCGCCTGCCGAGCAGGAGCCCGCGGATAGCCAGGTCCCGCAGATCATCCGGTTGTTGCGAGCCGATCCGGCTCCTTAGAGACCGATCCCCAGTTCCCAGGTTGAGCGGGCGGGCGGCCTCGCGCGCCCACCGGGCGTTGCTACTCTGACTTCCTTGTTATACGATCGTTCAATAGCAGCGTGCGGTACGCTACCCCACCTTTTTGCCGGATCCCTTTATGGAAGCCCCAGCCACTCCCGAAGATGCCTTCAGCCTTCCGGCCTGGATCTACCACGATCCGGAGTTTTTCGAGCTGGAGAAGCAGACGATCTTCCGCCAGGCCTGGCAGCTCGTGTGCCACCAGAGTGACGTCCCCAATGCCGGTGACTATCACTCGTTCGACTTCATGGGCGAGTCGGTCATAGTGCTGCGGGGCGACGATGGCCAGATCCGCAGTTTCCATAACGCCTGCCGCCATCGCGCCGCGCGCCTCCTGGATGAGAACAAGGGTCACTGTGGCCGGCGCATCACGTGTCCGTACCACGCCTGGACCTACGGGCTCGATGGGCGGCTCCTGTCCATACCGCAGAAGGAGGCCTTCAAAAATCTCGATTTCGGGCGCCACGGGCTGGCACCGATCGACCAGGAGATTTTTCTCGGCTTCATTTTCGTTCGATTTGCTCCCGGGCTGCCCTCGGTCAAGGAGATGACGGCTCCCTACGCCCACGAGTTATCGGCTTATCGGATGGAAGAGCTCGTTCCCCAGGGACGGGTGACGTTCCGCCCCCGGAACGTCAATTGGAAGAATGTCGCGGACAATTATTCGGATGGGCTGCACATCACCGTGGCGCACCCGGGACTGACCCGCCTGTTCGGCCGCGGCTATGGCATCGAGGCCAAACCCTGGATCGACAAGATGTGGGGCAACCTGCGGGACATTCCTTCCAGCAACTGGTCGGAGCGTCTCTACCAGAGCCTGTTGCCGAAGGTTGAGCATCTGTCGGACGACCGCCAGCGCCTGTGGACCTATTTCAAGCTGTGGCCAAACGTGGCCTTCGACATCTATCCGGATCAGATCGACTTCATGCAATTCCTGCCAGTCTCCCCGACGGAGACCTTGGTGCGCGAGATTGCCTACGTACATCCAGACAGCCGTCGCGAGATGAAGGCGACGCGCTATCTGAATTGGCGCATCAACCGCCGCGTGAGCATCGAAGACAAGGCGTTGATCGAGCGCGTACAGGCTGGGATGGGTTCGAGCGGCTATACGGTAGGTCCGCTGAGCGAGGGCGAGGTGTGCTTACGCAGCTTTGGGCGACGCATGCGCTCGCTCATTCCGGAAACGCGGCTTCACAAGGCGCCGCCGCGCGGTTGGAGCTACCGGCGCACGCCGGAGACGCCTGCCATCGACGAAGAGTTTGAATTCAACTCAACGCAACTCGCACCGTCGCAGGTTGCCTGACAGGCCACACGCGCACTCCTGAAGGTGCGCCCCGGGGAGAATTAGAATGGCTGCCTCAGCCACGCAGTCGGATGCGCTGATCATTGGCGGCGGACACAACGGACTGGTCTGCGCCGCCTACCTTGCCGCCGCGGGACTCAAGGTGACCGTGTTGGAACGGCGTGGAGTCGTCGGCGGTGCCGCGGTCACGGAAGAATTCCATCCGGGCTTTCGCAACTCGGTGGCCGCCTACACGGTATCGCTGCTGAATCCGAAGGTCATCCGCGACCTGGAGCTGCCGAAGTTCGGCCTGCGCGTGGTGGAGCGCCTGGTGTCGAATTTCCTGCCGACCGAGGATGGTCGGTACTTGAAGTCCGGCGGCGGTCAGACGCACGCGGAAGTAGCGAAGTTTTCCGCCAAGGACGCCGCGCGACTCGATGCCTACAGTGAGCGACTCGACCTGATCGCCGATCTGCTGCGTGACCTGGTCCTGGAAACTCCCCCGAATGTGGTGGCGGGCAGCTGGGCGAGTGCCCTGCCCGAGTTGATCCGCGCCGGCCGGATGGGCAGCCGCCTGCGCAAGCTCGACATGAAGATGCGGCGGGAGCTGCTCACCCTGTTCGCCAACTCCGCCGGCGACTACCTGAATGGTTGGTTCGAGAGCGACCCGATCAAAGCCGTCTACGGCTTTGACGGCATCGTGGGCAACTACGCAAGTCCCTACACACCGGGTTCGGCGTACGTATTGCTCCATCACGTGTTCGGCGAAGTCAATGGGAAGAAAGGCGCCTGGGGGCACGCAATTGGCGGCATGGGCGCCATCACCCAGGCGATGGCAAAGTGCGCCGCGTCCCGTGGTGTTGACATCCGGGTGTCCAGCCCCGTCAGGGAAGTGATAGTCGAAGGCGGCAGCGCCGTCGGTGCCATCACCGAGTCGGGGGAAACATTCAGGGCCGCGGCCGTCATTTCCAACCTCAACCCGCGCCTGCTGTATCTCAACCTGATGGACGCCGGCGCGTTGCCAACTGAATTTCGCGAGCGGATCAGTCAGTACCGCTGCGGGTCGGGCACGTTCAGAATGAACGTCGCCCTGACGGAGCTGCCGGACTTCAGTTGTCTGCCCGGCAAGACCCGTGGCGAGCACCACACCGCCGGAATCATTCTTGCCCCGACGTTGCGCTACATGGAGCAGGCCTACTTCGATGCCCGCTCCAGCGGCTGGTCGAAACAACCCATTGTTGAGATGCTCATCCCCTCAACAGTGGACGACAGCCTGGCCCCAGCGGGGCAACACGTCGCGAGCTTGTTCTGCCAGCACGTCGCGCCCCAGCTCCCCAACGGCGAATCCTGGGACGCTCATCGTGAGACCGTGGCCGACCTGATGATCGACACGGTCAATCAGTACGCGCCGAATTTCAAAGCCGCGGTACTCGGCCGGCAGATCATGAGCCCGCTGGACCTGGAACGTACGTTTGGCTTGATTGGCGGCGATATCATGCATGGGACCCTGCAGCTCGATCAGATGTTTTCGGCGCGGCCCATGCTGGGTCACGGCAATTACCGGGGGCCCTTGCACGGGTTGTACATGTGCGGTGCGGGGACCCATCCGGGTGGTGGCGTCACGGGCGCTCCAGGGCATAATGCCGCTCGTGAAATCCTGGCCGACTTCAAGCGGGGGCGGCTCAATCGGGCTGCCTGATTGAAGCGCGCGAAGAAAAAATCCTCGGAACCCCGTTTCGAGCGCAAGCTGCCGGGCGCGCGTCGGCGCGCCCTGATCGAGGCCACCATTGAATGCCTGAAACGCGACGGGCACGACGGGCTGTCCATCCGGCGCATCAGTGCCCAGGCCAAAGTATCCATCGGGCTGATCAATCATCACTTCCCCACGAAGGATGCGCTCGTTGCGGAGGCCTACCGGTATTTCAACAACGAGTTGGTTGACGGCCTGCGGCAGGCGGTCACGGGAGCGACCGGATCGGCACGGGAACAGTTGCGGGCGTTCCTGCAAGCCTCGTTTTCACCGCCAAACCTGGACAGCGACGTGTTGGCCGTCTGGGTCGTGTTCTGGGGACTTTACCGGCATTCCAAAGACATCCAACGCGTGCAGAGCGAGACGTATCACGGCTACGTCGATCTGCTGCGCGGCATGCTTGCCGATCTGGAAAGAGAGACTGGACCGCTGCGGTTCAATTTGCGGCTCGCAGCGATCGGGCTGACGGCCTTGATTGACGGCTTGTGGCTGGAATGGTGTCTCGACCCTGACAACTTCGAGCCGCGCGAGGCGGTGGAGTTGTGTGAGGCGTGGATCGATCGGTTGCAGGGGGATTAGGGCGCCCGGCTAGGGGCCGCCCTTGCGGGGTCTCCTGCCATTTCGAACTTTTCGCTCCGCGCGCCGCAACAGCGTCCGCAGCGGTATTTCCAACGCCTCGGCAATCGCAACGAGTTGCAGCAGATGCAGACTCGGGTCGAAGTCCTCAGCCTGCCGGATCGCCGCTGCGGACAACCCGCTGCGCAGCGCTATCTGCGCGCACGTCCTCTTCAGACGCAGGCGTCGCGCACGAATAACCGCACCCAGAGCGCGCACGAATGCGGCTGAGCTCTTCTGCGAAACACGCTGCAGCGACTTCGGCACTCGATACAAGCTCAAACAACGCCGTCAACTGAATCAGACGCGGCCGATCACCAACTTCCGTTATCTGCGCAGGCGCTGCACGTAATGCGCAGGTTTGAGCACGGCCGTGCGCGCCTCAGCGCATGCGTCGCTCGGTGCAAATAACCAACTCCGACAACGGAATGTCGAATTCGGCAACGACACTCAACAAGGTCATGACACAGGGATTGAGCGTGCCGCGCTCGAGCCGTCCAATTGCGTTGCGATGCAGGCCGGCGCGGTCCGCCAGCTCTTCCTGGCTGATCTGCAGGGCATTGCGGCGGTGACGGACCTCTTCGCCCAGAGCCTTGGGAAAGCTTTTGTGACTGGCCATTCATATCATGTTTTGATATTGACCATCATAGTGTCCACACATTATAGTGTTCACATGCCTCCACAGCCGCGCTGCGCACCCCTGCCGGGTGGTCCGAATCAACTGCAACGCAGAGTGCGCAGGTGTATGCGGGCGCTCGATGCGCCGTTGACGGGAATGGCGCGCGAGTATTCCCCGCCCGTATTGATGGTCGCGCTGTCATTGCAACTCAACCGGCTGGGACGGGCGCACCTGTCCGCGGGATTGTTGCAGCCGGAGGATCTGCGGGAGCTGGTGATGGAGGCCTGCGAGTTTGGTGCGACGGGTGGGCCGCGGGAGGCGGGGGTACAACTCGCCGCGAGACGCGTGCGCGGAGTCAACCGGGCCCGGCGCGGTGGCCGCTGATGGACAGTGGAATCGCCGCTGGCGCAATCGCGGCCAAGGGAATCACCGTTGGTGCGATTGCCCCTGGCGGGCTACCAACCACGGGCCGGTCATTGGCCACCGGTAAGCACAATCACATCGCCGGCCGATCCCTCATGCATAGGGCCTTGATCCGATCGTCCCTCACCCGATTGCCCCTCGCCCGATCGTCCTTGGGCCGCCAGTTCTGCACCCGGCTGTCCCAGGCGCGACCCTGCCTCGCCGCGTGGAATTGCCCTGACACCGTGGGTCACCCGCAGGGCGGCGAGAAAGCCTTCGACATCATTGACGCGGAACTTGCCGCCAATCCGCAGCCGTCCCGTTGTGTGATCACCGATCACCAATTGGCGCCCGTTGTTTTGATTGAACACGGCAGCCACGCTCGCAAGCGTCTCTCCCTGAAAGCTAAGCCACCCGTCTTGCTGCCGAATACCAGCCCAGGCCAGGCGCTGGGTAACTTCCTCCTCCGGAAGCGTCCGGATAGTCACCGCGCCTCGGTCAACACTCAGCTCGCTACCCGCCGAAACTATTGTTTCATTCACGGGCCGGGCCCTTCGCTGCGCAGGCCGAAAGCCGGAGACCTGAACTAACGATCGCAATATGTCCCCAAAGCCCACGTCATAAGCCGCGCACGCGCCGGCAATCGCTCCACAGCACACGAGCAGAGCGAGTCCCAGCGTCAGTTGTACACGCAGCCTCTTCACAACAAACTCAGACGGCTGCGCAACAATGATCCGTTAGAGCACCTCCCAGGTGAGATATCCGTCGTTCAGCCGACAGTATCTGTGTCTTATAGGGCCTTTCGGGGGATATCATGCAGCGCACCATGGCAAAATCGCGCCGCGGGAGTAGCGGAGGTCCCCGGGTCAAACGTCTTAGCAGGTGGGATGGGATGCAAAAGGAGATTGCTGACCGGCGCATCGGCGGAAAATCCGACTCTTGTCGGTCTCCCTAGCGCTGGCGCAAGAAGCACCATGACGAGAGCAACTGACATCGAGCAGCAGGCCTCTGAGTGGATCATCCGCAGTGAGAGCGGACAGTTCTCGGAAGTCATGCAGATCGAGCTGGCACGCTGGCTCGAAAATCCTCGCAATCGAGTTACTTACCTGCGGATCCGCGAAGCCTGGCGTCGCGCCAGCCGGATACGCAGTGCCCGCCCTCTGGATGGGGATGTGGATCCGGATTTGTTGAAAAGCACGGACCTGACTTTCGGCACGGATTCCAACAGCGGCTCGCGCTGGCGGTTCCGGATTGCACTGGGTGCGGCCCTGAGTCTGGTCATATATTTGATCGGAGTTGGCGCCTGGTTCGGGCTCGCCCGCCCGGATTGGATATCGTATACGACGCGTGTCGGCGATTATGAGCACGTAACACTCTCCGACGGCAGCTCGGTTCAACTCAACACGGACAGCGAGATCCGGGCGCGCCTCACCCAACATAAGCGCGAGCTGTGGCTCATCCGCGGAGAGGCCCTGATCAAGGTCGTCTCGGATAAGCACCGGCCCTTCACGGTCAGCGTCGCGGACACGGCTGTTCGCGCCAATCCGCCGGACGATTCACGAGCCGCGTTCGTGGTTCGGCTGCGCGTTCCGCAAGGTGTTGATGTCGGCGTTACCGAGGGCAGCGTGATGCTGGGGCCTCAGGACCGCATCATTGACGTCGCACTGGGAAGGAGCACGGAGTCGCAATCAACACTCAACGCCGGTGACGCGGCCGCGGTGCGCCCCGAGGGAGTGCATCTGGCAAGAGTGGGACTGGAGGAGCTGAATCGCAAGTTGAGCTGGACGGCCGGACTGCTCTCATTCAAAGGTGAGACGCTGGCGGAAGTGACGGACGAGTTCAATCGATTCAACCGCAAGCAACTGGTCGTCACCGACCCGAGCCTGGCTCACCGCAGGATTGGCGGGGCCTTCCAGGCGACCGACCCCGACAGCTTCGTGGCCGCGTTGCAGAAGTGGTTCGGAGTACAGGCGGATGAGCAACAACCCACGCCCTCGGGAAGCTCGGTCATCAGGCTAACCGCCGCGCGTTGATTGTCGCCGGGGCTGACCGGGGCGCGCGCTGCGCTGACTGCGGGACCGGGCTGGGGCCGGCGGGAACGCGGCGCGCCTGCCCTCCTAACCCTCTCTGCCCCACTCCCGAATGCTGAACAACGCATGCACTTCCCGGCTGGCCGCCGTGAAATTGCTCGCCCATTCCACACCCATGTTCCTGAGCAGGTACGCCGTCTGAAAATCCCGGCTGTACTCGGGCCGGCTCTGCCGATGTCCGCGCCACACGAAATCCGCTGAACAGCCCACGGCAAGCCCGGCCAACATCAGCGTCCGGCGGGCATGTTCCTCATCAACACCGTAGATTGCGTTCACCGCCTCGAGATGCAGCGCGCAGGAAAACCACACCAGGTCGATTTCCATGGAATAGCGCCCGGCCGCCGCCTTGCGTGGATCGCTATTGGAGAACCTCGCAGCGCGTTCCAGAGCGGGCGGCAACATATCGCAGCCGAAGCACAGCATCGCATTGATGTAATCCTCCTGGACCCGCGGATCCGAGGCATCACCAAAATGCGCTTTGAACAGCCGCGACACCAGCCGATCCACCTCGAGCACCGCGGCCGCGACCTCGGGCACCCGGGCCTCTTCCACGAATTTCTCGCGGCTGTCCAGTGACAGTGCCATCCGCACCCAGGCATTGAATATGGGCGGCCGCTGTTCCCGTCGCAGGAAGCGACGCAGCAGGCCCGGCTCGGTCGTACCGTTCCCGAAGTGGTACCGGCCGTTGGTTTCGGGATGGTAGATATCCCAGTACTGCGTCCAGGCATCCAGCTCATGAAACCAGGCCGCATAACGGTTCGCCGCTTCAACCAGAACGCCCATGGCGGGCTTCAGTCCCGCATCCCGCTTGACCATCGCCACCCCGGACGGAACAACCATCGACAGCATTGTGAGATCCTCCCCGTAGAGTGGCCTGTGGCGACCTCGGATTTTATCGCACCTGTTGGGCGTTCCGATCAAACCTCTCCCGTACTCCGGTCGCGGCCAGCATCCTCCTCACGGGCTCGCCGATCAATTCATAGACGGCGGCTGTCGAGCGCAGCAGCGCCACACGGCAGGCCCACCAATTGCTCGCTGACTTTCCAGAGCCGTTCATCTACCTCATCCGTCACGGCTTCAGCCCGTGTCTGCAACTGCGCCAGCTTGCACTTCGCATAGTAGCTACCCGAACGGCCTTCAACCTCGGGTGAAGTCGCCAGATAGACACTCGTCCGCGCACCCTCCTGCACCGATATGCCACCTCTGGCCAACACAACCAGTTTCCATACCAACCGGGCGAGCGGGTTCGTCTGGCCAATCCCGGTTGCAATGAGCCCAGGGTGCAGGCTGTTCGCCGTGACATTGGAGCCGGCCAATCGTCGGGCCAACGTTCTCGTAAACAGGATGTTCGCGAGTTTCGAGCGTCCGTACGTGCGCATCACGCGATAACCCCGCACGCTCATCAGGTCATCAAAGTCGATCTCCTGGTTGCGATGCGCCCGGGAGGCGACGTTGACAATCCGCGCGGGCGCCGACTGCCCGAGTCGATCGAGCAGCAGCCGGGTCAGCAGAAACGGCGCGAGATGATTGACAGCGAAGGTCCTCTCGTACCCATCCACAGTGACCGACCGGGAGAAATTTCCGCAGCCCGCATTGTTGATGAGCACATCGAGGCGGGGCACGGTGGCGAGCACTTCGGCCGCCAGGTTGCGGACCTGGGCGAGGGATGCGAAGTCGGCCTGCAGGTAGCGCACCGGCGCGGTGTTGGAGGCTCCCGCGGCGCTGGAAGCGACGGCGCGAACTGCCGCGAGCGCCGACTCGCCCTTGCGCGCATCACGCCCGTGGATGATGACTGAATGCCCCATCCGAGCAAGCACGGTGGCGGTTTCCAGGCCGATTCCACCGGTCGCGCCCGTCACCAGCACTGTCAGCATCAGTCTCTCAATCGCGCACGCAGCCGCGCTACCTCCATCTCGTTGAGGCCGATCGCTTTGAAGTATTCGCGAATGCCGCCCTGGGTGCGCAGATAGGCCAGCATGTTGTGCACGCCCTCTTCGGGACAGCGCACGTTCTCCAGGACATCCTGGGGGTCCGCGTCCTTGTAGCGTTTCAGATAGGCGTCGCCCAACATCTGGGTGCTTTTGGCGTAGTCGGATGCTATGGCCTCGGGCTTCACATCAGCGAGTGTCAAGAGCAAGGCGGCGATGATTCCCGTGCGATCCTTCCCGGCCACGCAGTGAAACAACAACGGGCCCGCCGGCGCCGAGGCAATCACCTGGAGCACCTCCCGCAATTGCGCGCGTACCTGCTGCAGCACCACGCACTTCCACGTCTCCTTCTCACAACTCTTACTGAGCTCGCGCCATTTGGCAGGCGTGCTCGCCAGCAGTGAGACATGCACATAGCGGATCTGCGGTGCGTGCCTGGAGAGCAGGCTGGGGTTGAGCTGAATTTCCTCGGACCAGCGCAGATCAACCACAGTCTTTACGCCGTACGTGGCCAGCGCCTGCACGCCCTCCGGCGTCAATTGCGCAAGATCATCGGACCTCAACAATGACCGCCGCCGCGTCAGCCCACCGTCCACCGTCGGATAGCCGCCCAGGTCGCGGGCGTTCAGCAGCGAAGGAAAATCAAGCGGCAGTTCTGAGTTGTGGATCACGCGACCTCTTCCTATGCTATGGGAGGATGCTTAAGCGATAGCTAGTCGCTGGCCTAATACAAAATGGAGTAGATTCATGGTGGTCAGTAGCCGTACCCGGCGGGCAGCCCGGCACGCGGAGGCCGCATTGTGGGCAGTAATCCTGATGACGGCAATGCCGTCTTTTATCCAGGTCGCACACGCCACCCCACCCCTCGAAACCTATGGGCGCCTGCCCAGTCTCGAGAATGTCGAGCTCTCACCTGACGGCAGCCGCATCGCGTTCGTGCGCACCAGCGAAAGCAGTCGGCTGTTGGCGATCGTACAACTCTCGCCGAACAAACTTCTGGGCGGCGGCAAGATCGGTGAGGCCAAGCTGCGCGATCTGACCTGGGCCGACAACGACCACCTGTTGATCACCACCTCCTCGACCGGCATGCCGTGGGGCCTGGTCGGCACGGACACCGAGTGGTTTCAGCTTTCCGTCTACGAATTCAGCACCCACAAGTTCAGAACCTATCCGCAGGAAGAACGTGACATCAAGACCATGAACGTGGTCGCCGGTCGCGTGATGATCCGGCACATCGGCAACGACACCGTTCTCTTCATACCCGGCCTCTATGTACAGGACAGAACCGAGCTTGCGTTGTTCAAGGTGAACCTGACCACTCATCATCAAACTGTGGCGCGGCTGGGATCGGATGCGACGATCGGCTGGCTCGTCAACAACGACGGCGAGATCGTCGCAGAAGATAACTACTTCGAACGGGATCAACGCTGGCAGATGCGGATACGCCGCGACGGCCATTGGTTTGAAGCCGAATCACAGCGTTCGCCGATCGACGTGCCGAGAATCGTTGGCTTCGGACCAAAGGGGGACTCCGTGCTCGTCTCGACGCTCGACAAGGGCGAGCCGGTCTGGGAACAACTCTCGCTGCAGGACGGCAAGCTCGGGCCGCCCATTGAGGGGGGTGATGATTTGAACCTCCCCTTCGAGGATCCCGCCACCCACCGGCTGATCGGCGGCGTCATTGTCGATGATGACTCGAAATACGTCTTTTTCGAACCCGCTTTGAAGAGCCGTTGGCAATCGGTGAGCAACGCATTCTCTGACGAGCGCGTAAAGCTCATCTCCACTTCCGCCGACATGAAACAGTTCGTCGTATTGGTTGATGGGCCTGAGCACGGTTACCGGTACATGCTCGTCAACATGAACACGGCCCGTGCGATTCCAGTGGGCGACGTCTATGAGGGTTTGACAGAGTCGTTTGAAACACGGCGCATCACTTACGAAGCGGCCGACGGCCTGAAGATTCCCGCCTACCTGACGCTGCCCAAGAAGCCGGCCACCAAGTTGCCGCTCATTGTGTTTCCTCACGGCGGCCCGCGCGCTCGCGATACGATGGACTTCGATTGGTGGGCCCAGGCCATGGCCTCGCAAGGCTACGCGGTCCTCAAGCCCAACTATCGCGGCTCCACGGTCAACCAGTCGTTTTTGACGGCCGGTTACGGCCAGTGGGGCCGGAAGATGCAGACCGATCTTTCCGACGGCGTCCGCTATCTCGCCAAGGAAGGAATCATCGATCCGGCGCGGGTATGCATAGTCGGCGCCAGCTATGGCGGCTACGCGGCCCTCGCCGGCGTCACACTCGATCCCGGCGTATATCGCTGCGCCGTATCGGTGGCGGGTCTGTCTGATCTGAAGCAAATGCTCAAGTGGGAAGCCGATCGCGAATGGGGCGGGGACCATACCGGGTCGCGCTTCTGGGACCGCTACATGGGAGTGTCGGGCCCCAAGGATCCGGCGCTGGATGCCATCTCACCGATCCAACACATCGACGCCGTCAACGTCCCCGTGCTGCTGATCCACGGCAAGGACGACACGGTCGTTCCCTACGAGCAGAGCCAGATCATGCTCAAAGCGCTCACCAAGGCCAACCGCAAGGTTGAGTTGGTCACCTTGAAAAAGGAGGACCACTGGCTGTCCCGCGGCGAAACCCGCCTGCTGATGCTGCAAAGCTCCATGGCCTTCCTGAAAGCCAACAACCCGCCCGACTAACCAAACAAGTCCGTCCCGCTCGCCACGGCGTACTCGGCCATCAGGAAAGCCGCGGCATTCCAGGACTGCCCCGGCATCCCCCGCGGCGCCAGGGTCCGCCCATGCAGCCACTCGGTAAACGCCCAATCGCGCACCGCACACGCTCGCGCCACGCGCACGAGATCCTCACGCGCCTGCTCGACCCGGCCGGCCCCCGCAAGCGCGGCCACCCAAAACCCACCCACCATCGGCCAGATACCCCCATTGTGGTACTGCCACACCTGGTTCTGCCGATGCCGCGCCATATAAGGCCGCCAAAGCGAGCTGCGGTGCTTGATTGGATGGGTCACGGCCCGCACCGGGTACGGATCATTCACCCGTGCCTTGCGCAACGCATCCAGGGTCCGGTCGGTGGCCCGCTCGTCAGTCAGCCCCAGCAACACGGCCAACACGTTGCCGAAGACATCCCCTTCTTCGCCCCAGAACGAGAAGTTCACGAAGCTCAGCAACAACCCGCGATCACGCCCTTTGCGCAACACGTACTCGTTGAGCAACCGGGCACGCCGATACTCCGCCAAGTGCCCCGCGAACGGATAAAACAACCCGTTGAAATTCTCACGGGTCGCCTCGGCATGGGGAACCTTGAACAACACCTTCACCAGGTACCACAGCGCGTTGGTATACAGAACGAATCCCGAGCGCGGCATGATGTCCGCCCAGTCACTGGCCTCGTTCTGTTGCAGCAGGAAGAACCGCTGATGCTCCTGGGCCAGCAGCCACTGCAGCGCCAGCTTGACTCGCCGCGCATAACCTCGCAGCAGGCCGCGCGGCTGCCCGCGCCGGTCCAGGACCGCGAGCGCAATCAGCCACCACAACGTCGAATCAATACACCCCAGGTACCAGAAATCCGCCTGCTGGTGCTGCGTATCAACGAACTTGGCAATCTGGCCGTTGGGTGCCTGGTGATCCGCCAGCGTACGCAATCCGGTGACGGCCTCACTTTCCAACAGTTTGTCGCCGGACACCGCCATGCCGATGGCGCACACCGCCGCGTCCCGCCCGAAGATGGCCGTATACCCACGCTTCTCGGCCTGCTTACCCGGCGTGGCCGCCAATATTCCCCCAGCGGACAGGTTCCGCTTGAGCAACTCGATGGACCGCGTATGGCAGGCCTGCAGCAGGGCGCGGCTTTCCACAGGACTCTTTGCTCGACTCATTGCTGGCATCATAGCGACATCGTCCCAATCGCTGTTGAGCCATGGACATTGCACATCTGATCCAGTCGGCCCTGGCCCCTGTCTTCCTGCTGTCAGGCGTGGGTGTCACCCTGGGCGTGATGACAGCCCGCCTGGCGCGAGCCGTGGATCGCGCCAGACACCTGGAGGAGCTGCTGACCCGTCATCCGGCGGATGCCCGCCAGATACACGATGACCTCGGTGTGCTTGCCAAAAGAACTCGATACCTCAATGCCGCAATTACCATGTGCGGTTGCTCCGCTGTTTTGATTGCGCTCGTGGTCATTACCCTGTTTGCCAATGCCTTCTTCGGCTCGGGATTCGCGGGGACCATCGCGCTGCTGTTCGTTGGCGCGATGATTTTCATAACCGGCGCCTACATCGCCTTCCTGGTCGAGGTGCGCCTGGCCACGCGCAACCTGCGCATCGGACCCCTGCCTTAAATAGCCCGTTTACACCCGTTTTGCGGGCTTCCACCGCAACCGGCGGACGCTACGATGACCCCATGCGCCGCGCAAGGATGGGCCAAAACTACCCGACCTCCAGGGACTGGCTGGGCACCGATGCCAAGGTGATCCGGCACGTCAATGTGTGCGGTGACGGTGATCTGGCTGTCGCCACCCGGATCGAGCTCAACCGTCTCGGCATCCAACGCGACTCGGATTACCTGCTGCCTTCGCTGCGCCCCGCACTGGTGATCGCGTGCGCCGACAGCGAGGACGATCGCTCATTCATTGATGTTGCGCAGCAAGCGGCCGATGAGGGCTCGCCCCTGCTGTTCGGGTGCCTGGTGGGACGCATCCTGCGCATTGGGCCCCTGATAGACCCCTCCACGTGCTTCATCACCGCCGAGTCGGTGCATCCGCCTCCCGATTCGACTTACAACCCGCCCGCCGTAGCTGAAGCGGAGCGTCCGCTCAATTTCTATGCCCGTCTGGGTGCACTGCTCCTCAGTGCGCAGGCCTTGAATTTCCTGTTGGGTGCCCGAAATCAGTGCGTGCGGGAGCGCGCCGTGGAGTTCAACCCGTGGTCCATGGAATCAAAGGGTTATAGCGTGTTCAAAGTCCGGCAATAGGCAGGCGGATCTGCTACCCTGCGCGTCCTTTTTTGCGTATGCGCCCGTAGGGCTTGCCGCATGCGCCGGTGCTGTACTTCTGTCAGCCACCGTACACATGCCCGTCATAAGCTAGCTTCTATGAACCGCCCGATACGCAACATCGCCATTATCGCTCACGTCGATCACGGCAAGACCACGCTCGTCGACTGCCTGCTGAAACAGTCAGGCACCTTCGCCGCCCATGAAAAAATGGGCGAGCGGATCATGGACTCGAATGACATCGAGCGCGAGCGCGGCATCACCATTCTCGCCAAGAACTGCGCCATCGAATACGGCGGCACCCGGATCAACATCGTGGACACTCCCGGCCACGCCGACTTCGGCGGCGAAGTCGAGCGCGTGTTGTCCATGGTCGACGGCGTGTTGCTGCTGGTCGATGCGGTCGAGGGCCCGATGCCCCAGACCCGCTTCGTCACCCGCAAGGCACTGGCACTGGGCTTGAAGGCGATTGTGGTCGTCAACAAGATCGACCGCCCCGGCGCCCGTCCCGCCTGGGTCATCGACCAGACCTTCGAGCTGTTCGACAAGCTCGGCGCGAGTGATGAGCAGTTGGATTTCCCGGTGATCTACGCCTCCGCGCTGCAGGGCTGGGCGAGCACCGACTACACCGAGCGCCGCCCTGACATGTCGGCGTTGTTTGAAGCTGTGCTGGCGCACGTGCCACCGCCGGCTGCCGATGCCGGCAAGCCCCTGCAGCTGCAGATTTCGACACTGGACTACAACTCGTACGTGGGCCGTATCGGCATCGGCCGTATCCGCGGCGGTTCAGTCAAGCCTGGCCAGAACGTCGTGTTGCGCTTCGGTGACGAAGATCGCGGCCCGGCAAAGATCCAGCAGGTTTTGACTTTTACCGGACTGCAGCGCATCCCGACGGACGAAGCCTCTGCGGGCGACATCGTCGCGATCACCGGAATCGAAGACATCAACATCGGCGTGACGGTGTGCGCTCCCGAAGCTCCGGCAGGCCTGCCGCCGATCCGGGTTGACGAGCCCACGCTGGCAATGAATTTTCAAGTCAACACCTCGCCGCTCGCGGGCCGTGAAGGCAAGTACGTCACCAGCCGCCAGATTCGTGAGCGCCTGTACCGCGAACTGCAGAGCAACGTCGCCCTTCGGGTGGAAGACACCGAAGAGCCGGACGTCATGCGCGTCTCCGGCCGCGGTGAATTGCATCTGACAATTCTCGTCGAGAACATGCGGCGCGAAGGTTACGAGTTGGCCGTCTCGCGTCCCCAGGTGCTGACGAAGATCGTGGATGGCGTCGTTCACGAGCCGTACGAAGCACTCACGGTCGATATCGAGGAGAGTCACCAGGGCGCCGTCATGGAAGCCCTCGGCACCCGTCGCGCCGAGCTCACCGACATGGCCATCGACGGCAACAGCGGCCGCGCACGCCTCGAATATCGCGTGCCGGCACGCGGCCTGATTGGTTTCCAGGGTGAGTTCATGACAACCACCCGCGGCACCGGGCTCATCAGCCACATCTTCGACGGCTTCGCCCCGGTGAAGGGCGAGATCCCCGACCGCCACAATGGCGTGCTCGTCAGCAGTGAGCAGGGTGAGGCGGTTGCGTATTCGCTCTTCAATCTGCAGGAGCGCGGCCGCATGTTCGTGAGTCACGGTGAGAAGCTCTACGAGGGCATGATCATCGGCATCCACAGCCGCGAGAATGACCTGGTGGTCAACCCGACCAAGACCAAGAAGCTCACCAACATCCGGGCCGCAGGCAAGGATGACGCGCTGATCCTGACGCCGCCGATCCAGTTGACGCTGGAGTACGCGGTGGAGTTCATCGCTGATGATGAGTTGGTCGAAGTCACGCCGATTTCGATCCGCATCCGCAAGCGGTACCTGAAAGAGCAGGACCGTAAGCGCGCCTCGCGAAGCGACGCAGCACTGACGGCATAGGCCCCCGGCCCGAGGGGCTCCCAGCCCCTCGCTGACGCTCTGGCTGGCATTCCATGCAAGCCGGATGAATCTGATCTTGCCCCTGGCGGCTTCTTGGTAGCATTCTGGTTTACGTCCTAGAACACTACTAAATCAGGCACCAGGGGACTTCAAGATGATCAGCCAAACGCGCACCAACGCCATTGCGGCGCTGTGCGGCCTTCTCCTGCTCGCTGCAGGCACCGCCCGTGCAGACGTAACTCTAGAGCACACCATGTCCGTCGAAGGCGTTGGCGCCATGGCGTTCGGGAATATGTCAGGTACGACAAAAACCCTCATTTCGGGTGACAAATCGCGTACCGACACGACACTCAAAATGCAGTCGAAGCTCGTCGGCTTCCTGGCCCGCAGCGCCACCGGCCCCTCGGCCGAGATCGTCCGGCTCGACCAGGACAAGATGTACCATCTCAACATCAACAAGAAGGAATACACCGAAACCACCTTCGAGCAGTTGCGCGAGCAACTCAAGAAGATGCAGGACCAGATGAACTCGCCCGATGCGAAGAAGCAACCCTCCGCCATCGACGATTCCAAATGCGAGTACCTCCCGCCCAAGACTGACGTGAAAAAGACGGGCGAGAAGGCGCAGATTGCCGGCTACGCCGCCGAACGGATCACCATCACCGCCTCGCAGCCGTGCAAGGACAAGGAAACCGGGGCCATCTGCGAAGTGGCATTGGTTCTCGACGAGTGGCTGTCCACTGCCTTCACCGAAAGCGCCGAGGTACAGAAGTACCAGAAGGCGTATGCCGCGAAGATGGGGTTGGATGCCTCGACCACGCAGGATGCAGCGAGCAAGGCGCAGGCGATGTTCAGCCGTTATAAGGGCGTCTGGACGGAGATTGTCAGCAAGATGCAGGGGGTCAAAGGGTATCCCGTCAAGACGAGCTTTACGCTCGCAATGGGCGGCGCGCAGTGCAAGAACGCCAATGCCCAACAGGCGCAGTCGGGCAGCGACGGGGACAGCTCCAGCGGCGCCAGCGGCCCAGGCGGCCTGGCCGGTGCGATGGCCGGCAAACTCGGCGGCCTGTTCCACAAGAAGAAGGACGACGCGGACGCGTCCGCCACGCAGCCGTCAGCCCCAACAACACCCGTTGCGGTGCCGCCCGGCGATGTGCCGCTGATGACCATCACCTCACAGTTAGTTTCGGTGTCAACCAACGGCGCCCCGGCGGATGCCTTCACGGTACCTGCGGATTTCAAGAAGCAGGAATCCAAAACGGCGGGCAGTTGACGCTCGAGACCGACACATGGACCGCCATCGACCAACGTCCCAAGGCTTAGGTCGCAGACAGTTAGATGTTAGACCAACGTTGTAAAAATCCCCCTTGTCCACTGCGCGCATAAAGGCAATCATGGCGACGCCACAGGGACGGATATGCACACGAGACCTCCAAGGACTCTCGGATTCCGTCCGGGATAAAACCACGGAGGTTGAATGGATTTCGCGTCACTGCGCGCGTCACACGCGCGGTATACTCTCGTGCTGAGCCTCTTGTCCGGCTTGTCCTTTTTCCAGCATGCGTCCTTCGCAGCTGCCGCCGTCGATGCCGACGACGCATTGGGACTCTGTCAGATCGAGACCATCCCGAAGGATATTCGCGGCACCCTCGAGCGGCGCTTCTACGGATGGAAGGTGCAGGACTCCACCAATCTGCTGCCCAAGGCCCGGCAGAAATGGTCTGCCATAGCGCCACTCGCCTGCCCGGGAATCGCCGCCGGCCACTTCGAAGACTCGCGCTCCGTAGCCTACGCGCTGTTGCTCGTACCCATCGATCGCAGCGCCAACGGCTACAAGCTCGTGGTATTCAGCGCGCCTTCCGGACAGTCATTCTACGGCTTCAAGATGTTGGATCAGGGGAGCATCAACGCGAGCGCGTTCTTCATTCACACAGTCGCGGTGGAGCGGGTGTTCGACAGCGCCCTGAAGAAGCAATTGCGCCCGAAGGGGACCGATACCGTCTTGTTGGCCTACACGGACGACAAGTCAGCCAGCCAGAATGCGTTCTTCTGGGCGGGGGAATCCTACGATCACGCCCAGGTGGATTTTTAACGCGGACGTCTGGTCGCGGCGCGTGGGCAGCGACCCGCAGTCCGCGACGCGCCCGGTGCTTTTGCTACTCCAGGTACTCGTCATGACGCCGCCACCACTGATAGGGCGCCGCCTGCGGCCAGCCCTCTGGTGAGCTCTCCCAGCTCTCCTGGCGCCCGTAGGGAGTTGCATCCAGGAATCCCCACACGTTGCCCAAGCCCTCGGACCCGCGTCGCGAGGTGAAGTAGGTACGGAATATCTCAGTGCCTTTGCGCACCAACACACTCAGTCCATGCATCTCGCCTGCAGCGGTGGTCAACCCGAAGTCCACGTTGAACGAATTGTTGGCCGAAGAGACCCAGCGATGCGGCCACGACATCCGCTGCTGATACGCCTGGATATTCGGCAGCGGCGCCAGTGAGACCAGTGCCAACGATACCCCGCGCGCCTGCAAATGCACGGGTGTGAACTGCCCGATGTTGTCGACAAACATCGAGCAGCCCGGGCATCCCGCATTCGGCCACCCGTGTACGCCGGGCGCGAACATGAAGTGGTATAGCAGGAGTTGCGGGCGCCCCTCGAACAGATCGAGCAGGCTCACGGCCCCATCGGACCCGTCGAACCGGTACGTCTTCTCAACTTTGAGCATTGGCAGCCGGCGCCTCTCAGCGCAGAGCTCGTCCTTTGCGCGCGTCTGCGCCTTCTCTTTTGCCAGGAAAGCCGCGTGGGCTTTCTGCCATTCGTCTGCGGACACGATCGGCGGGAATGCTTTGGGGGTTAGGGGCATGGGCATGGGCAGGGGGCCTCTCCTTTTGCGCGGGCGTTTGCCCGCTCACCGTCGACCCGGGGCAGTCCTCGCGGCCTGCCCGTGCGTCGCATGCGACGCACCATTCGTGGCGGTTCGGCATGCTGCAAGGACGTTCGCGGCAGGGCCGGTCCGACAGCCGGCGACGGGCGCCGCGCCCTATCAGTACACCTCTTTCGCCGACCGAATATCCACGAACTGCAAAAACTCCATACGGGTACGGGCATCCTCCCGGAAGGTACCCGTCATACGGCTGGTGACCATGGAAACGCCACGCTTGTGGATGCCGCGGGTAGTCATGCACTCGTGGGTCGCATCGATCACAACGCCGACGCCGCGAGGCTTGAGCACATCGTTGATGCAGTTGGCGATCTCGGCAGTCATCTTTTCCTGGACCTGGAAACGCCGCGCGTACCCTTCAACGACACGAGCCAGCTTGCTGATACCAACTACCTTGTTCGTCGGCAGATAGCCGATATGCGCCCGGCCGATGATGGGCGCCATGTGATGCTCGCAATGGGATTCGAACGAGATGTCCCGGAGGACGATCATTTCGTCGTATCCGCCAACCTCTTCGAACGTCCGCCGCAGATATTCGGACGGGTCACTCTCATAGCCTGAAAACCAGTCACGGTAGGCGTTGACGACGCGCTTGGGTGTCTCGAGCAGCCCTTCGCGATCAGGATCATCCCCCGCCCAGCGAAGTAACGTACGCACAGCATCTTCCGCGGCCTTCCGCGAGACCTTCCGACGACTCTTCTGGGCCATGACGTCCCTTGGTGTTCTTATCTGGCGGCGCGGGACGCGCCAAAGAAGATTGTCGCACGCCCTTGGTCTCAGGAGCACCCAGGGGCGCTCTCCATCGAGGAGCTAGGTAGTGGGCGCCAGCAACCGCAGCTTCGGCTCCGCCAGGGCACGCGGCGGCCCCCGCAACTGCCAGAGCATGGCGCGGCAGGACTCTGCCGACACCGGCGGGCTGAAATAGAACCCCTGGCCGCACTCGCAATCCAGCTTCCGCAGGCACTCGAGCTGCTCAGCCGTCTCGATCCCCTCGGCAACTAGCTGCAGACCCAAGCTCTTGGCCACGCCCACGATTGCCCGCACGATCGCCGCATCGTTGGCATCAACCGCCATATCACGCACGAATGCGCGATCAATCTTGAGCGTGTCGATGGGGAGGTGCTTCAGATAGCTCAGACTGGAATAGCCTGTGCCGAAGTCGTCGATGAGGATGCGCGACCCGAGATTGCGCAACGCCTGCAGCGACCCAAGATGCTGCTGCGAATTCTGCATGGCGGCGCTTTCGGTGATCTCGAAATGCAGCAGGCTCGCATCGATTCCCAATTCGTCGGCCAGCACGGCAACCATGGTTGCAAGCTGGGTATGCTCAAACTGCCGTACCGAAATATTCACCGACACGGGTAGCAAAGGAACATGCTGTCGCTGCCACTCACTCAACTGGAGACAGACCGTCCGCAGGACCCACTCTCCGATGTCGACAATGAGACCGCTCTGCTCGGCAATTGGAATGAACCGTGACGGTGGAATATAGGTCCCATCCGCCATTCGCCACCGCAACAGCGCCTCGAGACTGACCGGCCGCAGAGTCTGCAGGTCAAAGCAGGGCTGATATTCGAGGGACAACTCGTTCCGCTCCAACGCCTGCCGGAGAGCTCGCTCCAGACCAAAACGCTCGCGCAGACGTGCATTCATCTCCGGCGTATAGAACTGGTGGTTGCCACGACCGCGGTCCTTCGCGTGATTCAATGCAATGTCAGCGTGCTTCAGCAGCTGCTCGGCATCCGTACCGTCTTCCGGATAAACAGCGATGCCGATACTCGGCGAAGAGAACGTCGTTACACCATCGAGATCGAGCGGCACCACCAGCGCACGGCGAATCCGATCGGCTATCGAGTTGGCAACCTGGGCGTTGGGCAACATATTCGCCACGATGACAAACTCGTCGCCACCCATCCGCACCACCAGGTCATGTGTCGAGACGGCGGCGCGCAAGCGGTGAGACACGGCCATCAACAGCTTGTCGCCGGCTGCGTGACCCAGCGAGTCGTTGACGTTCTTGAAATGGTCGAGGTCGACGTAGAGGACTGCGAGACGGGTCTCGTCGCGGGCCGCCCGCTTGATCAGGCGCGGCAGCAGCTTCTGCATGTAGAGCCGATTGGGCAAACCGGTTAGCACGTCACGGCGTGCGAGCCGGGAAAACTGCCGTTGGTGGTCGAGCGACTGGCGTTGGGCAACCGCGCGTGTCCGCCAGCCGCGGTTCGCCATCGTCAGAACCACGCCGATCAGCAACGCAAACCCTACTAACAGTGCGACAACGACCCACGTGATGGTTCGTCTACCCAGTTGCAAGCCGGGATGCGAGACACTGTTGGCCAGTACGGCCAAGGGTCGGCCGTCGACATCGCGCAGCAACGAATAGCTGTCCGCCGTCTCGCCTTCATTGGTCTGAATGAATATATCGGTGTGAGGTCCTGTGGCTCCGAGCCAGTTGGACAAGGACGTCTTGACCCCGGCCGGCGCCAGGCCACGATCGTCCAGCAGGATGAGTTTGACAGGCGACTGACTGGTCTCTTCCAAACGTCGAATGAGGGCGTCGTCGAAGTAGTGCCCAAACACCAGGACGCCTGGACTCGGGCCACCATGATCTGATCGAAGTATGCGAACGGTGGAGAATGCCAACACGCCTTCCGGTACGCGCATGAGCTTTACGGAAGTGTCGGAGCTCTCCTGGGGCACGAGTTTCGCGGCATACCTCTGAAGGCGCGCCACCAGCTCAGGTGCGAGCGGGGCCAGCTTCCCGGGTGCCGCTTCCCGCGTTCCGAGGCTGACAAGCGTCTTATCAGCGACGTCCCCGATCCACATGACCTGCACGCGCAGGGTGTCTAAACCGAAGCGGGTGAAGTTCTCACTGATGAAGTTTTCGCGGCGTCCGCTGGCGTATTCGAACGCCTGATCCCAGTGGCCATTGTCCTGCGCCGCAGCACGGAGCTGATGGAGCTCCATCTGCAGGGCCTGGTTGACTCGCTCAATGCTCTGCCGCGCCTCGTCTGCCTCGATGGTCGCGAAGCTGTGCACGAGCACGAACCTCGTGAGGGAAAAAACCACCACGATCAGCGCCAAGGCGCCCAAACAAGCGGCGATCAATGTCTTCTTGTGCAAACCCAAAATCCCGCCCGGCGCCGCTATCCCACGGTTTGAAATGCTGACGTCCACTATGTCGGCAGCACGCCGGTTGAATCCAGACTAGCACTGAGACGTGTGTCACCGATCGGTTGAATACCCTATAAACCTCAAGGATTAGCGCCGGTTTGGCGCGAATTTGTGCGTGGCACCAATTGACTGGATTCGCGGCTGGAATATGACAATAATCCAAGGACTGAGACCGGCCGGTGGCGGAGCTTCCCGTCCAGGCCGGATCAGCGCAGCAGCTTCTCGACGCGCGCCACCAGGGTGGAGGGCTGTATGCCCAGCGCCTCGGACAGCTTGCACAATGTAGTGAGCGTGGGCTGGCGAATTCCCCGCTCCATCTGACTGACAAAGGTACGATCAACGTCGGCACTCAAGGCAAGCGCCTCCTGCGAAATCCCGCGAGCATTGCGCTGCTCGCGCAAGACTTTTCCGAACACCGCGGCAATGGTTTCTGCAGGCATATTCCAACATCCATGCTATCCGGCTGTGGTATTAGGTCCACGGGATATAATCTACGAGCTGAAATGAACAACGGAAGACACACCATGCCCGCAGCAGCCGAAACCTCCAACCTGGCCCTGTTCTGCGATTTCGAAAACATCGCCCTGGGCGTGCGTGACGCGCGCTATGAAAAGTTCGATATCACCCGCGTGCTGGAGCGCCTGCTGCTCAAAGGCTCCATTGTCGTCAAGAAAGCCTACTGTGATTGGGAGCGCTACAAGGAGTTCAAACCGGCCATGCACTACGCTGGTTTCGAGCTCATCGAGATCCCTCACGTAAAGCAATCAGGCAAGAACTCCGCGGACATCCGCATGGTGGTTGACGCACTCGACCTTTGCTACACCAAGACACATGTCGACACCTTCGTGGTGATCAGCGGTGATTCTGATTTCTCGCCGCTCGTCAGCAAGCTGCGTGAGAATGACAAGGCGGTCATCGGTGTCGGCGTGAAGAATTCGACATCCGATCTGCTCATTGCCAACTGCGATGAGTTCATCTACTACGACGACCTGGTGCGCGAGCAAAGCAAGCCGCGCCGCGCCCCCAAGAAGAAAACTCCCAAGGAACAACAACCCACCGCGGAGAACAAGGAGGAAGACCGCAAGCAGGAGGCGTTCGACCTGGTGTTGGGAACCATTGACGCGCTGGTCTCGGAGCGCGGCGCCGAAGACAAGATCTGGGGATCGATGATCAAGAAGGCGCTCAAACGCCAGCGGCCCGGATTCAACGAGAGTTACTACGGCTTCAAGTCGTTCAACGCTCTGCTGGAGGAGGCCGCCGAGCGGCGTTTGCTCTCCATCGAGCGGGGCGACCAGTCGGGCAACTACCTGGTGCACAGCACCGCGGAGGGCGGCTGACGAGGCCGCGACGGCCCGGCGGCTGACAAGTCAGGGGCCGCTGACACGACGGCGCGGGTGTTGCCCTGCAAGAAAATTGGCGCTTGCCTGTGCACCGCAGTCGGTCGCACCATCGGCGTCTCCCTCCGTTGCAATCAAATGCAACGTTTCTCTTGCCGGTGACACCCGCAAGGGTGCTCATCGGCAGGACTTTTGCTCAGCCGAAGAATCGGTGCATGCCTAACGTCAGCGTCAGGCTGCAGATACCGACGAGGGTTGCGACTAGAAATCCCGCAGCCAGCGGCCGCCACCCGATCCGCCACATGTCGGTAAACGACACGCTCAATCCGACAGCGGTCATTCCACACACCAGGAACAACTCGGAGGCTGACTGGCCGGTAGTCACCACGGCATGCCACATCGGGCTGTCGGTGTGGAACATCGAGTCGCCCACGGTGCGAACGACGACGAAGAGAATGAAGGCAAACACGAAAAACGGAACAGCTCCCGACTTGGGCGAACGCAGCGGGGCACCTTGCGTCCGCGGATCGCGGCTTGCCTCCTCGCTCAGCGGGTCGCCTCGACCGCGCGCCTCTTCCCTTTGGACCCACCACGCGGCCGCCGGGATGAGCACCACGATCGACAGGTTCCGCAGCAACTTGGCAACACTAGCCGCCGACAACGCATCCGGTGCGCCCGCCTGCTGCGAGTAGATCAGCGCTGAGCCGATTACCTGTGAGGTGTCGTGGATCGCTGTGCCGAGGAAGACACCCGCATGGACGGGGGAATCTGCGAAGAAATGCCCTGCGACCCAGGGATACAGCAGCATGGCAACACAGCCGAACAGCACCACGCAGGTGACCGCAAAAGCCGTTTCCGCATGCTTGGCGCGAATAACGGGCGACATGGCGACCACCGCGGTACAGCCACAAACTGCAGTTCCTATTGCGAGCAGAACGCCCAAGCGCTGCGGCACGCTCAGGACCCGTGAAATGACGATTCCCGCCAACAGCGCGGTCGCCAGACAGGCCAGCGCCACCGGCAACGCAGTAACAGCGATGGCCGAGGCACCGGCCAACGTCAGTCGCAATCCAACAAGCGCGATGCCCGTACGCAACAGTCGATGCATCGCCCAGTTGAGTCCGTCACTCGTCCAGGCGGGCACGCCCAGCGTATTCCGCCACAACATGCCAATGAGCACGGCGTACAGAACGGGACTCAGGGGAATTTTCGGCAGCCCCACGGCACCTTGCGCGATGCTGTCGGACATACTCTTGGCCAGGACGGCCAGCACGATAGCGACTATGACACCGGGCACGACCCGGCGAAGTGAGATCCAGCCCGGGGCCAGTGCAGTCAGCAGCGCCCGCACTTAGCGGGGTCCACGAATCGGGTGGGTCTTACTTGGCGACCCGGAACTGACCATGCGGGGCAAGATCAATGTCCTCGGGTACGACGCGGCGATTCGTCACCATCGCGGAGTGCAACTCGGTGATGGTCCGACTACCGGTCTTGACGAACAGGAAGGGCAGCAAGGCATGGATGAAACACGCGCCCGCCCCCACCAACATCTTGCCGGCGAACCAGGAAGCGCGCAGCAGGTGGCCCCAGTAGGTTTCTCCCACGGAGGCCGGATGTTCGGTGAAGAGTCGTTGCAAATCCATGTACACAGACTAGTCCCTTAGCCGCGCTACAGGGTTGCGAAGAATTGGCCGTCGGCAGTACATTGCGCAACAACGTTGCGCGTGATAGCCATTCTGGGAGACAATATCTCATGGATAAGCTGGATAAGAAAATTCTGGAACAGCTCCAGAAGGACGGCGGCCTCACCGCCGCGGAGCTGGCGGATCGCATCGGCCTGTCCAAGGCGCCCTGCTGGCGCCGCATCAAGCGACTGGAAGAAGACGGGGTGATCAAGCAGACAGTGGCCTTGCTGGATGCCCGGTCGTTGAATCTCGGGACGACGGTGTTCGTCACCCTGAAGACCGGCAATCACAGCGAGGCGTGGTTCGAGAAGTTCGTCAAGGCGGTCAGGGACATCCCGGAAGTCACCGAGATTCACCGGATGAGCGGCGATGTCGATTATCTGATGCGAATAGTCGTACCTGACATCGACGCCTATGACCAGGTGTACAAGCGCTTGATCGCCTCCGTGGAATTCCAGGACGTGAGCGCCAGCTTTGCGTTGGAGACGATCAAGTACACCACGGCGTTGCCCCTCAACTACGTCAAAGTCACCTGAGCCTCGCCCTCAAAACGCGAACGCCGCCCCCGCCAGGAACTCTCCCTGCACGAACGTCTGTCCGCTCCCGTGGATCCGGCATAACAATCCCGACTGGTCGGAGCGGCAGAAAACGGCGGCATCCGGATTCACGAGCGTCACGAAGCCACGACCCTCGAGCCGGACAGAGAAGTGCCGGCTGACCGGCCAGCGCAGCCCAACGCCCAGCGACGCCGAGAAGCGGGTATCCGTGCTGCCCTGCTCGCCGGGAGTAAACCGGGTGACGCCCAATCCTCCCACGATGTAGGGTTTTATTTTCGGCTCATCATTGAGCAGCACGGTGCCGCCGATGTGCAGGTACTCCACCGTCACGTCGGTGGGAGGAACGCTGAAGTTACCGCGCAGAGCAGTCGCCTCCCGCGAATAAAACAACTCGTACCAGCTCCCCTCATCGGCACGCAGGTCTGCCGCCAGGGCAAAGGCGCCGTGATCGGCCAGACTGACAGTGCTGCCCGTTCCGGAGCTGCTGCCGGTGGTATCCGTCATCCTGAAATGACCGCCCACGGCGAGCGCGCCAAAGCCGCTGACTTCAAACAACAACGGCTCTGCGGCGGCGCGCGCCGGCGTTGCGGCGCCGAATCCGATGACCGCCGCAACCATCAACATGCCTGCTCTCACTTGTCTCGTTCTCCATCCACCAACAGGTCCGACACGGTCGTTCTCTTCGTGAGCGCTTCAACCTTGGCCCGACGCCGCATCTGCTCGATCGGCAGGCGGCGCGGATCGGGCTCCTCAGCCGGCAACGCGGCCAGGATTGCGGCGAAAATCTCCCGGAACTCCTCTTCGAATTCGGGATGCGAGAAAATATACAGGTCGTTGCGTTGCAGGCCGCGCAAGGTCTTCTGCCCCACCTCCAGTGGATCCATGCCACTGGAGTGAAGTTCCTCGAGCTGCCGCACCAATTGCGGATCGGCCGGGAACGCCGTGTGAGCGAACTCCTGCGGGCGATGCAGAGCCGCTTCGTGGATGTTGCTCTTCGTCAACCCCGGGCACATCAGCGACACACCAATTCCGTGGGGCGCGAGGTTGTAGCGCAGACATTCGGTCAAACCGCGAACAGCAAACTTTGATGTGGTGTAGATGCCTGCCTGCGGACCGGCCAGAAACGCGGCCATGGATGCGACGTTCACTATATGCCCGCCTTCACCATGCGCCTTGATGTACGGCAGGAAGCTGACCAAGCCGTTCACCACGCCACCGAAGTTGACGCGCATGACCCACTCCCAGTCGTCGTAGGTCGCCTCATCCATCGGTCCGAACACACTGATTCCGGCGTTGTTACAAAGAACGTGCACCTTCCCGAAGACGCGCACAGTCTCCGCGGCGGCGCGCTGCATGCCATCGCGATCGGTGACGTCCAGCTTGATGGCATGCACCACCAGCTCCGGCCGGGCCTTGAACCAGCTCAACGCCTGCTCCAGGTGATCCTCGCGGCGCCAGGTGATGACGACTCTCATTCCCGCCAGGGCAAACGCCTTGGCAATGCCGAGCCCGATCCCGCTCACCCCGCCGGTAACGACAGCAACCTTGCCCGCTACATCCCGCATGATCGTCCCCCCGCTTTGAACGCCTCGCGCCATACTGAGCGCAGCAGGGAGTGAAAAAAAGGGGTGCCGTGGTCAGCGGCACCCCAGCGGGGTGGCTCCATTCGGGAGCCTAAACGCGATCGATCTTCGGTGTTACAAACTCCGCAGGAAGTTGAGCAGATCCTGCTTCGAGGCATCGCTCAAGGCGTTGAAGTTTGCAATGACACGGTTGGCCTCCGAGGCCTGCGTCCAACCGCCGCTACTGCCTCCGCCGCCGCCTCTGTTGAAGGTGGCATCGGAGCTGAAGGTAGCATCAGTGCTGGCAGCAGCAGCCAGGGTAGCTGCACGGCCCGCTGCGCTGGCGTGGAGCTGAATCGCCTGTACGAGGTCCTTGGTACGACCATCGTGCAGGAAGAACACGCGCTGTCCCAGTCCCCACAGCGGAGCAGTCCGGAACTCATCCGGCCCGGCCGCACCCTGGATGACATTGTCAGCGAGCGTCGGTCCCATGTGATGCAGCGCCAGGTCTGAATACAACGCGACCTTCTGTTTGCCCAGAGCCTTGATGGTCGTGTCGGTTGTCATCATGGAAGGCGTATGACACAGCGCGCAGCCCACGGAAGCGAATGCCTGCTGACCGCGAGTGATCGAGGCAGCGCCTCCCGGCGCGGTCGTCGATGGGATCGGAGCTCCCAGGAAGCGCATGTACAAGGCAAACTTCTCGATGTCACTCAAAGTGGCATCGGGCGTCTCCAGGCCCTCTTTGCCCGAGATGTCATTCGGCACCGTGTTCGTCTGACAGTTGGGATTCAGATCCCGCTCGGTCTGGAACAGCTCGTTGGTGATGCCCATCTCGACGTTGTAGGCCTCGCCGGAGAACAGCAGCAGCGACACGTTCTGGGCCTTCCAGCCGAAACGCGCGATGCGGCCGTCATTGCCGTTCGTGTTCAGATGCCCGGAGATTCCCAGAGCCGCCTTCTGCTGGCCGTTGGCCGCGAGATTGGCCGTCAACGTGGTGTCCGGGATGTTCTCAACCAGTCCCAGCCCATACGTCGGCGTCGGAATGCGCAGCGACACGTTGCCACGCCGGGTCTGGGTGGCAAAGTCTTCCTGCGCGGCATTGCAAGTCGCCGCGCTGCCGCTCGGATCAACCCGACCGCTGATCACGAACAGCGAATGCACGCCGCCGTCCCGCTCTCCGCTGGGCGTAAACTGAAAGCGCGCCTCACGAATCGGCCCATTGGCGGTGATGAAAGGCGGCAACGTGTTCTTCGCGCCCAGGTCGGTCGCCAATTTGACCTGTGGATTGACGGGTGGCGAGCTGCCTCCGTGAACCGGGAACGAGTGACATCCGAGGCAACCGTCGAGATTGAATCGGGGTCCCAACCCGTCACCGAGTGCGTCGACCTCCGCGAAAGTCTCCTGTCCGTCGAGGAACAAGGTCTTTTGATCAGGTGTCAAACCTGGAACCGGGTCGCCAGCACCGGGAGCACCACCGCGAATGCCCGGATCGGTAGCGGCACTCGCAGCGGCGACGGTGATTGCCCAGCCCGCCATAATCGATATAACGGCGTGCGACGCCGTGTTGAATCCGAGTTTCATAACTCCCCTTTACAAACGTAGTCCGTGTAAGAGCGTGCCGCACGATGTGCACTCATGCGCGCGGGGAGCAAAAGCAAAGCCCATGCCGTACATGCACGTACGTACAGTCGCGCCCGGCCAACCGGTTGAATTTGTAAAATAAAGTAAGAAATCGATGTTAGGGTCTCGAGACCCGTAAACGGCCGCGAACGTCGCGCGGCGCAGACAGATCCGGCGTGCGTTACCTAACTTGTTGATTTATGGGAACGCCGGGTGTCGCGCGCCACGGACGCGCGCCGCGAAATCCACCGGATGTTTGAACCCGCGGGCGCTTCCGGCGCACCCACGGGTCAAGAGAATATCGCTATAAACGCCGTATTAATTCTGCGATGCAGATCACGGCGCCGGGCGTTTGTCTGCCTGTCTTGTCGCGACGACGAACGCGTTCCCGTCAGTGTTGTTGCGCCGCGAACCGGTCGTTTGGCTCGCCGGTGTTCTGCTGGATGATGTGCGCGATGCGGCTCAGGATCTCCTGCCGATCGATGTCATAGGCGTTGGTCTGGAGTACCGGTGTCTGCCGCACCGACTGCGCGAGAATTTGACCTGACACGTTGCGCACATCGACCCGTACCTTGGTCGATAGTCCCACGCGCAACGGATGTTGGGCGAGATCCCGGGCATCGAGCGCAATGCGCACGGGCACCCGTTGCACGACCTTGATCCAGTTGCCGGTGGCATTCTGGGCGGGCAGCAGGGCGAATGCCGCGCCGGTCCCCAGCCCGAGCCCGGCCACCTCGCCGCGGAACTCCACGTGCCCGCCGTACAGGTCAGCGCTGATGCGCACCGGCTGTCCGATGCGCATTTGGCTCAATTGCACTTCCTTGAAGTTCGCTTCGACCCGCAGGCGCTCCAGCGGCACGATGGACAGGAGCGGTTGTCCGCCCTGCCCGACGCGTTCGCCCAACTGCACCGCCCGTTTGGCTACATACCCGGATACCGGCGCCTTGATGCTGGTGCGCCGCAAAGCCAGGTAGGCGCGCTCGACTTCCGTTGCCGCGGCCTGCACGTCGGGATTGTCCGGTACGCCGGTCTGACCCGTCAGGGCCGCGCTCGCAGCCAGGCTCTTCTCGGCCGCAACCAACCCATCGCGTGCGCCGCTCAATGCATCGCGAGCATGCGACAGCTCCTCGGCCGACACAGCTCCGCTGCTCGTCAGATCCTTGCGGCGGTCCAGGTCCGACTGTGCCTTGTTCAAATCCGCCCGGCGCTGTGCCACGACCGCCTCCAACTGGTCACGATTGGCAAACACGGTGCGGGTTTGCCGAACCGCGCGCGCCAGCCGCGCTTCCGCGTCGCGTAACGCAATCTGCGCATCCGTATTGTCCAGGCGAACCAACTCCTGGCCCGCATGGACCAGGTCCGTCTCATCGGCGCCGATGCTGATGACTGTGCCACTCACCTGGGTCATGACATTCACCAGGTCACCGGCGACGTAGGCGTCGTCGGTCTCCTGATAGTTGCGTGCATAGAAGTACCAGTAAGCCCATGACAGGAGCCCGAGAACCACAAACACCAGGGCGACTATCATCAGCCAGCGTCCGCGGCGCGACTGGAAAAAGCCCACCGGCGGTGGAGCGGTTGCGTTAGAGCCTTCCATATTCAATTCCCCGGTGGCGCGGACGCCTGATAGCCGCCACCCAGGGCGCGCACCAGATCCGCGGTGAGGTTCAACTCCCGGGCAAGCAGTTGTGCACGGATGATCTGTGTGACAAACACTTCGTTCTCACTGGACAGTACGGTCAGGTAATTGTCGAGTCCGGCGCGGTAACGCTCCTTGGTGAGCGCGAACGCGCCTTGCGCCGCCTCTTCTGCAAGGCGCGCATCGGCAGCTTCCTTGACGAGCGCATCCCAGTTCGTCACCACGTTGGCCACGTCATTCACGGCATCGATCAATGTTTGGTTGTATTGCGCGACGGACAGATCGTACTGCGCCTGCTGTGACTCCAATGCGCCGTGCAGCTCGCGCCGGTTGAATATCGGCAGGCTGAGCGCAGGTCCGGCCCCGACAATGGCACTGCCCCCGTTGAAGAGCTTGGACAGTCCAATTGATTGGAAGCCGGCGAATGCAGCCAGGTTGACGTTGGGGTAGAACGCGGCCTCGGCCGCCGCCACGCCCCGCGTCGCCGATTCAACTCTCCACCGTTGCGCAACGACGTCCGGCCGGCGTCCAAGCAGGTCTGCCGGCAAGACTGACGGCAGCTCGGTCTTTGCGGGTGCTGTGATCCGCGGGCGCTGCAGGTCCGCGCCGCGATCGGGACCCGCGCCGACCAGCGCGCCGAGCTGCGAGCGGATTATCTGGATGCTGGACTGAACGTACTGGACCGAGGCGCGCGTGAGCGCCACGTTGGCCTCGGACTGCCTCACGCGCGCAATATTCTCGAGCCCGCGGGAAGCTCGCTGCCGGGTCAGGTCGAGAATCGCGTTCTGCTGCTCGAGGTTGCTTTGGGCCACTGCGAGCAGAGAAAATTGCAGGTCGAGATTGAAGTAGGCGCGCGCCACCGCGACGGTCAGTGCAAGCCGGGCAGCCGCATGATCAGCTTGCGCGGCACGCACGCCGGCGCGTGCGGATTCCAACACTTCGCGATTGCGCCCCCAGAAATCCAGGTCATAACTGAAGTCCAACGCCACCCGGCCGTCGCTGAAGTAGTTGCCGGCATAAGGCGCCGGATACAACCCATTCGCGGAATACCGCTGCCGCGTCGTTTCGGCATTGACGCTGACGTTCGGCAAACGCGGACCGGACGCTCGCGTCGCCTCAGCCTGAGCGGCTCGCAGCCGTGCCTGCGCAATCTGGAGCGACGGGCTGCCTGCGAGCGCCTCGCCCATCAGGACATCGAGCTGCGAGTCGCCATACGCACGCCACCACTGCTCTTCGGGCCAGGCGTCCTCGTTGATCTGAGCGCCAGCCAGCACCCGATCCGCAGCGAGACTGCTCGGCGCCAAAGGCCGTGGGCCCTGCTTGTCATGATCGGTGACGCAGCCGCCGATCAACAGCACGGCAGCCAGGACGGGCAGCCGCAGCTTCACTGTGTCGTGATGCAGCAGCCGGCACCGATCGGCCGCCGTCCGGGCGGTGCGCTCGGCAGCGGTCTTGTTAACATTGGTGGCCACGGGGCTTTCTTGCTATTACAAATACTGTCGGTAAAATTACTGCCTCGGCAGATATTTCTGACCGTAAGGGCTGCGCTTGTCAAGAAGAAACCATTTCCGCACAGGCCGTAGCATCACTGCGGTCGTACTGACTTTGCTGGCGGCAGCCTGCAGCAAGACTTCCAGCGATCCCCCTGCCGCGACCACTCCCGAAGTTGGTGTCATAACGGCGCACTCTGCGCCGATACCGCTCACTCGTGAGCTCGTCGGACGCTTGTCGGCGACGCGCGTGGCCGATGTGCGCGCGCGCGTACCCGGCATTCTTCTAAAACGCCTTTATAAGGAGGGGACCGAGGTCAAGGAGGGGCAGCCGTTGTTCCAGATCGATCCGGCCCCTTTGCAGGCGGCGCTCAATGCGGCGCTGGCAGCCCAAGCTCAAGCGCAGGCGACCGCGACGAATGCACACATCGCGGCCGACCGGGCCCGCGAGTTGGTTCCCAGCGGACTGGTATCACGCTCCGATCTGGACAATGCCGAGGCGTCAGAGCGTTCGACGGCCGCGGCAGTACAGCAGGCCAAGGCAAACGTCGAAACGTCTCGGATCAACATGGGTTACGCGCGCGTCACGGCGCCTATCTCCGGCCGCGCAGGCCAACAAGCTGTCACCGAAGGTGCGCTGGTAGGACAAGGCACTGCAACTTTGCTGACGACGGTCGAACAACTCGATCCCATTTATGCCAACTTCGACCAACCGGCTGTCGAAGTCGAACGGTTGCGGCGCCAGCAGAGCTCCGGCGACATCTCCCTCGTCGAGCCGCACAAGGCCGTGGTGCAACTGACCCTGTCGGATGGAACCGCCTACGGCTCCTCGGGCCTGCTGGATTTTTCGGATGTCGCCGTCGAGCCAACCACCGGTGCGGTCGCGCTGCGCGGCTTGATACCCAACCCCGACAAACGATTGCTCCCCGGGATGTATGTCAATGTGCGCCTCACCATCGGCACCCTCAACCGGGCATTCCTGGTGCCGCAGGCCGCTCTGCTGCGTGACGCCAAGGGCCCCTACCTGCTCACTGTCGGTGACGACAGCAAAGTCATCCAGAAGCGGGTCGTGGCGGATTCAACGAGTGGCCAGAATTGGATCATCACCCAGGGAGTGAGAGACGGTGATCGGGTGATCGTGTCCGGTACGCAAGGTGCGCGCCCGGAGGAGCTCGTCAAGGCGGTTCCGTACGATTCCCCCGCGGGAGCCGCCTCGCAGCCGGCCCCTTAAGATTTCCTGATGCCGCAATTTTTCATCGACCGCCCGATCTTTGCCTGGGTGCTCGCGATCCTGATCACCCTGGGAGGGGTGATCGCCATCAGCCGGCTGCCCTCCGAAGCCTATCCGGCCATCGCGCCGCCCCAGGTCAACGTGAGCGCCACGTATCCGGGCGCCGATGCGGCCACAGTTGAATCCACCGTCACCCAGGTGATCGAGCAACAGCTCACCGGGATAGACAACCTCCTGTATTTCACATCCAACTCGGCCTCCGACGGCAGCGCGCAGATCACACTGACTTTCGACAGCTCCGTCAATCCTGACATCGCGGCCGTGCAGACCCAGAATCGCGTCTCGCTCGCGCAACCGCGGCTGCCCACGGAAGTCGTTCAACAGGGAATCCGCATCGCGAAATCGAGCGCGGGATTTCTTGGCGCGGTGGCGCTGCGCTCCAGTCCCGGGGGTCCCGACCAGGCTGAGCTCAACAATATCGTGGCATCGCGGGTGCTGGACCAGATGCAACGCATTGCCGGCGTGAGTTCCGCAACCCAGTTTGGCGCCGAATACGGCATGCGCATCTGGCTCGATCCTGACAAGCTCCGCGGTTACAACCTCTCCGCCGCCGCCGTGCTCGACACTGTCCGCAAGCAGAACGTCCAGTTCGCCGCGGGCTCCATCGGCACCCAACCCGCCATTGCCGGCCAACAGATCAGCGCCTCAGTGACCACCGAGGGCCGCTTCAGCTCACCCGAGCAATTCGAAAATATTCTCCTGCGGACCGATGTCAACGGCACATCGGTGCGGCTGAAGGATGTCGCCCGGGTTGGCCTGGGCCAGTCGCAATACGGCTTTGAAGCGCGCATCGGCGACACCATCGTATCCGCGTTTTTCATCCAGTTGCTGCCCAATGCCAACGCCCTGGAGGTGATGAAAGCCGTCAAGGCGCGAATGAGCACCTTGCAGGCGAGCTTCCCGCCGGGTGTCTCCTGGTTCATTCCCTTCGATTCGACCACCTTCATCCAGGTTGCCATCCACGAAGTCATTATCACGCTGATCGAGGCAGTCGCGTTGGTGTTCATTGTGATGCTCGTTTTCCTGCAAAGCTTCCGCGCCACCATCATTCCTACGCTGGTGGTGCCGGTGGCCCTGATGGGATCCCTGATCGGCATGTACCTCGTCGGCTTCTCGATCAATCAGCTCACGTTGTTCGCCATGGTGCTGGCAATCGGCATTGTGGTCGATGATGCGATCGTCGTCGTCGAGGCGGTCGAGCGCATCATGCGCGAGGAGCATCTGCCGGCGAGGGAAGCCACACGCAAGGCGATGGGACAGATCACGGGCGCGATCGTGGCCATCACGCTGGTCCTGGCCGCAGTGTTCATTCCGAGCGCCCTGCAGCCCGGCAGCGTGGGCGTCATCTATCGGCAGTTTGCGCTGACGATTGCCTTGTCGATGGCATTTTCAGCCTTCCTTGCCCTGACCTTCACCCCTGCGCTGTGCGCAACGTTGCTGCGTGCGGAGCACCTCAAGGGCAACTTCATTTTCAACTGGTTCAACCGGGCGTATGAGCGCACCCAGAAGGAGTACATCAAGCGCGTCTATCAGTCCGTGGCGCACACGCCCCGTTGGATGATCGGCTTCGCCACGATCGTGGTCCTGGCAGGCTTCCTGTTCGTCAAGCTGCCGGGCAGCTTCATCCCCGAAGAGGATCAGGGCTACGCGTTGGTTGACGTCCAGTTGCCACCAGGTGCGACGATGGAACGCACCACCCAGGTATTGAAACGACTCGACAAGATTCTGCGCTCGCACCCGGCAGTGGAATTCGCAACCCTGGTCTCCGGCTCGAGCTTCACTGGCAATGGCGAAAACGTCGCGCGGGCCTTCGTGAAGCTCGTGCCCTACTCGAAACGGGACATCACCGCCCCCGAATTCATCCACTGGGCGAACACGAAGCTGCAAAGTGAGATGCACAACGCCCGCGTGTTCATGATCAACCTGCCCACCATTCGTGGCCTGGGGCAGTTCGGGGGCTTCGACTTCTACCTCGAGGACCGGGCAGGACTGGGTCGGGAGGCCCTGGCGGAGGCCCAGAGCGTCGTACTCAAGAAAGCAGATGAGAACCCCATCCTCACCTCAGTCCGTGCCAATACGCTGCAGCCCGCGCCCCGTCTGCAACTCAGTGTGGATCGGGTCCAGGCCGAGGCATTGGGACTTTCGGTCAGTGACGTGTTCACCGAAGTTCAGCTAATGCTAGCGCCCGTATATGCAAACGACTTCCTGTATCAGGGGCGAGTGTTGCGCGTGCTGCTGCAGGCGGACGCTCCTTATCGGATGAGCCCGGACGCGTTGTCGCACTTCTACCTGCCAAATGCCAACAACGCGATGATCCCGCTCTCCAACTTCGTCACTCCGTCCTGGGTCGTCGCCGATCCCGCGCTTACTCGCTATAACGGCTACCCGGCGGTCGAAATCACCGGCTCCAACGCGCCGGACAAGAGCTCGGGCGAAGCGATGGCGCAGATGCAGAAGCTCGTGACTGACAACGCGCCGCGCGGATTTGCCTACGACTGGGCGGGACAGTCACTCCAGGAGCTGCTCTCGGGCGCCCAGGCGCCGATGTTGTTCGCACTGTCCATTCTCGTCGTCTATCTATGCCTTGCCGCCTTGTACGAGAGCTGGAGCGTTCCTGTCGCGGTCCTCATGGCGGTCCCGGTGGGCCTCCTGGGAAGCACGGTGGCCGCGCTGCTGCGCGGACTGCCCAACGATGTGTTCTTCAAAGTCGGCCTGCTGACCATCATCGGTCTGTCAGCCAAGAACGCCATCCTGATCGTCGAGTTCGCGGTCACGGAACAGGCGAGAGGCAAGAGTCTGCACAATGCCGTGATGGAAGCAGCTCGGTTACGTTTCCGTCCCATCCTCATGACCTCCTTCGCCTTCATTCTTGGCGTCTTTCCCATGGTCATCTCCAGCGGTGCAGGTGCCAACGCCCGCCATGCCATCGGCACTGGTGTCGTCGGTGGAATGCTGAGCGCGGCCGTGCTCGGAGTCCTGCTGATCCCGGTTTGTTTCGTGGCACTGCGCCGTCTCATGGGTGATCAGCTTGATGAGCCCGGACGTGCGGAAATCGCTCCCAGCCAGCCTGGCATCAATCCTTAAAGCATGAAACCCACGCAATCATGAAAGCACGGCCGCTGGACATTGAGCAGGTCATTGACGGCGCCCGGCTCGGCCCGCTTCACTGGCGGGTGCTGATTTTGTGCGCGCTGGTCACCCTGCTCGACGGTTATGACATCCAGGCGATGGCCTCCGCCACGCCGAGCCTCGCAGCGGACTGGCATATGGCACCCGGCGATCTGCGTTGGATCATTACCGCGGCCCTCATCGGTATTGCGGGCTCCGCACTCTTTGTGAGCCCTCTCGGAGATTATTTCGGACGCAGGACGGTGCTGCTGACGTCGTTCGCAGTTGTGGGTGTTGCGACTTTGCTGGCCGCAACCTCCCACAGCCCCAACCAGCTTTTCCTGTGGCGTTTCCTCACCGGAATCGGACTGGGCGCGAGCCTGCCCAACGCCCTGGCGCTCACGGCCGAATTCGCGCCCGCACGCAGCCGCACCATGTTGGTCGCACTGATGGCTTGCGGGATTTCGCTCGGTGCCGCCACTTCCGGGTTTCTGGCGCCGGCGGTCATCGAGTTCGGGGGCTGGCGGGCCGTGTTTGCCACGGGCGGTGTAGTCGCAGTGCTCGCGTGGTTGCCGCTGTTCGCGCTTCCGGAGTCACTGCGTTTTCTGGTCGCCCGACGCCGCGACCCGCAGACCATTGGCCGGCTGCTGGAACGATTGGATCGCAGTCACAGCCACAGCGATGACCACAACTACATCATGCGTGAAAGCCCGGCAGGCAAGCTCTCCGTCGGTGAGCTACTTACGCCGCGGCTCGCACCGGCGACGCTGCTGTTGTGGCTGGTGTTCTTTCTCAACCTCGGCCTGCTGTATCTGCTGTCAAGCTGGCTACCGACCCTGTTGAAGGCGAGCGGTCTGCCTCTGGACATCTCGCTGCGAATCGCTGCCATGTTCCAGATCGGCGGGGTCGTCGGCGGCTTCGCGCTCGCCTGGTTCATGCAGCGCTGGGGCCCCTACATCGTGTTGAGTGTCAGCTATGCGCTCACTGCGGCAGCGCTTGCCGTCATCGGCACGGGAGTCCAGGACCCTGCATTCACCACTGTACTGATTGTCATCATGGGCAACGGCGTGGTGGGAGGCCAGGTGGCGCTGAATGTACTCTCCGCGACGCTCTACCCGACAACTGCACGCGCGACTGGGGTAGGTTGGGCACTGGGCATGGGCCGGTTCGGCGGCATCATCGCCCCCCTGGCGGCCGGTCAACTGATGGCCGCGGGCATACCCATCGGTCATCTGTTCTGGCTGGCAATCATCCCCGCACTGATCTGCGCCGGCGGAGTCACATTGCTGCGAGCGGCGGTCAACCGCTCGCAGGTCCTGCCAACCTCGTCGTCTACGGCTGCGTAAACACATCCGCCCCGAATACGGGCAGTCCGCTCTGACCTGCGTACCCTAAGCGCTCCAGGCCAAACAGATCCTCGACAAATCGCAGCGTCGAGTAGTGATTGTAGGCAGTGTTGGTCACTGTTCCCGGCTTGATGAACCGGGACAACAGCACGGCGCCGACCCGACCGCCCCCCGGTCCGACAATCCCCGGCGGCTGTGTCGCACCTGACAGTCCCCGCTCGCCGCAGCAGGCCGTGGCCGCATCCGGCCCCCGTCCATCCGACTCATCGAACGTGATGATGAGCAGCCCATCCTGCTTGAATGCGGGTGAGTCCGTGATCAAGGGCACCCACTTGCGCAGAAAAGCGTCGATCGCCTGAAAGCCGCCCAATTTACCGTCGATGCATTTCGCATCGTGTCCATCGTTGCACAGGTTGGGAGTAATGAACGAGTAGTTCGGGGTGGTCTCGACCCTGCGCAGGTCCGGCGGCAACTTGTCGAGGTTTACGACGTGCGCATCGCAGCGGGCCTGATCATCGAGGACGCTGTGGAAGTAGACAAACGGGTTGTGGCGGGCCGCGTACTTGTCTTTGACAGTCGCTGCGTGAGTCAGCTCGTCACCACCGAGCGGTGAGTGCCCGCAGGTTGCGGTTTCCCGATTGGGGTCATTCCCCATGTCTTCCATGTAGCCCTTCCAGGTCAGCTTCGCGGCATCGAGTTGCTCCGCGAGCGTTTTCACCAGGGCCGGATAGATGCAACCCGTACCCAACGCCTGACCGTTCGCATCCAGCCTGGAGCGAGTCAACTGGAATTCAGTCAGAGCGGGACAGTCCGCCTGCGTGTCGGCATTCGGGGCCTGGCCGCTGATCAGTGCCAGGTAGTTGGGCAGGCTCCAGTGGCCGATGCCGTAGTACTGGGTCAGCAGCGCGCCTTTTGCAGTCAGGGTGTTGGCCAGGTACGGCGCCGGCGAGCTGCGGGCGAAAGTCACACCGAAGGTTTGGTTCTCCAGCAGCAGGATGAAGACGTGACGGATGGGCGGCAAGCCGTTTGGGGCGGCTGCCCCAGCCGCAACCGACACCACCAACATCCCGGCCACCAACACGCTCCTGGCCAATGCTCTCATGCCCCACCCCCCAACAGTGCGGCAGCCTTGTCCAACCTATCGCAATAGGCGGCCAGCGCAGCCGCCGTCAGCACCACGTATTGATTGGCTTCATCCCAATGATTCTGCTCGATCGCCTCGCGCACCCCGGGGATCGTCTTCACCCCGTAGCCGGTGAACAATCCGGGAGCGTAGATGAGATGTTTGTACCACTCTCTGCCCGGCAGCCCGCGCGCGCTGATCAAAGTGCCCTCCATGCCCCGCAGCAACTCATCCAACTCCCTGCTTTTGTCGCCGCTGATTCGCGTGGTACCGGAGCCGAGCCTGGAGTAGCGCTCATCGTAAGCTTTGGCGCTCTTCTGCAGGCGTGTCACCACGTTGTCGAGCGCCGCGAAATCCAGATACGGCACCGCCGGATCGCGCTCGGGCGCCAGCAGCGGGCGTGTCGGATCGGAGGCCAGGGCGAATGCATTCTGATCCAACAGCTTGCCCAACTCTTCCGCGGCTGTGCGCTTGTGGTCCGCCAGATCATGCAACTCGCTCACGTAATCCCCCACCGTAGTTGCGAAGGACTCGAACTGCATGGGCAGGACGTCCGCATCCGCCACGCGCAGCACTGTGTGACCAACTGTCTGGGCTTCCGCTATTCCATACGCAAATCCCGGGTCGCCGAATCTCACATAGTGATCATAAGAGTCGTAGTTGGAATGGTAGACACCGCCTTGATCATCCTCGTCACCGTATTCGATGGCGAGCGAAGTAATGCCGAGGTATTGCAGGAATGGCGTGAAGTCGGAGCCGGAGCCCAGTGCTCCAATCGCCAGATCTGCGCCGGCCGCAGCTATTTTCGCGTCCTTCTTGTCGCGCTCCGAGGCGCCCTTCTCATACCCGTCCACCATCATCTTGGCGCGCAACCGCGCGCCCACCGTAACGCCGGTTTCAGGATCCTTGACGCTCTGCGCAACATCGTTGGCAAGCCGTTGCAGCGAATGACTGCCCGCCAGGCTCAAGAAGCCGCGACCATTCGTATCGGAATTGACATATAACACGGCCTTGCGCCGTAGCTCGTCCGCGTGCGTCTCCGCCCATTCCGTAGACCCGAGCAGACCGGCCTCCTCGCCGTCCCAACTCGCGTAGACCAGGGTTCGCTTCGGGCGCCAGCCGGTCTTCAACAGCGCGCCGATCGCCTTCGCCTCGGCCATCATGTCAACGTGGCCCGAGAGCGGATCCCAGGCGCCAAACACCCAGCCATCCCGGTGATTGCCGCGCAGAATCCACTCATCCGGGCTTTGCGACCCCGGTATTTTCGCAATCACGTTGTAAAGCGGCTTCTGACTCCAATCCGAAGTCACCTCCAGGTGTACCTTCGCAGGTCCCGGACCAACGTGATACGTAATTGGCAGGGCACCACGCCAGGCCGGCGGTGCTACGGGTCCCGCCAACGCTGCCAGCAACGGCTGTGCATCGCCATACGAAATCGGGATCACCGGGATCTTGAGGAGGGTCTTGGCTTCGGACAGCTTGAGTCGCTTGGCGTTCTTGGTCGCGCCGACGCCAGGCGTGAGCGGGTCACCCGAATAGATGGGGAGGTCCGCTACTGAGCCACGCTGCAGGCCGTCGGCGGGACGCCAACCTCCCTTCGGATACACATCACCCACTCCATAACCGTCATTCTGCGGGTCGGAATAGATGAGGCAACCGATGGCTCCGTGAGTCTGGGCCAGCTTCGGTTTCAGACCGCGCCACCCGCCACCGTATCGCGTGATCGCAATTTTCCCTTTGACATCGATACCTCGACGCGCGAGCTCCTTGTAGTCATCCGGCATGCCGTAGTTGACGTACACCAGGTCGCCGGTGACATCGCCATCAGCACCATAGACGTTGTACGGACCCATCCCATCCGTTCGAGCAGAGGTTTCGTCTCCCGCGATCGGCGGCTCTTTCAACGCGGCCACGAACTTCGTCGGAGCCACGAGCTCGAGCGTGTGATGCTTGAGTGTCGGGTACAACGGGTAGAACTCTTCGATCTGTGCGTCCCAACCCCACTGCTTGAATTGATCGCGGACGAACTCGGCAATGGCCTTGTTATGCGGTGAACCGACGTGATTGGCTTCGGACGAGAGGTTCTTCAGCCAGGCGTTGAGATCCTCAGTTTTCAGCTCAGCGTCAAAACGCTGCTCGATGGATCGCTGCGCGGCGGACTCATCCGCGGTAAACCCGAATAGCTGCGCCGGCGAGCTGGTCGCGGCGGCCAACGTCGCGGTGCAGACCAAAGTAGATGCAGCCAGTAGTGCAGACCGGCGTATGCGGTGATCCATGCGGGATTCCTCTAGGCGAAGCGACGCCACAGGTAGTAGATCGGCGCGCCGGCAGCAATGATGCCGAAAGTCACACCGGTATTGAGCGGATCGGTCACGAGCGCGTTGACAATCATCCCGAGCGAAGCCAGCAGGAACAGTGCAGGTACGAAGGGGTAGCCAACGACGCGATAGGGGCGCTCGAGGTCGGGACGCTTGCGCCGCAAGACGAACACTCCCGCAACCGCGAGAGCGTAGAACGGCCAGATCCCCAGAATGAACTTGTCCGCGAGCTGCGCGAAGTCATTTTGGAGAACATAGATGACACCTAAAGCTGTTGCAAGCCAGATCGCGACGGACGGACTCTGGAAGCGCGGTGAAACGCGGGCGACGCCACGGAAGAACAAACCCCGGTCGGCCATCGCGAAGAAGATACGCGGCCCGGTCATCATCGAGCCGTTGAGGCCGCTGAACGCCGAAACCACCACGACCGCCGCAATGATGGCGGCACCGAAGCTGCCAAACAGCGGGATGTGCTCGGCGGCGGTCGCCGCGATCAACTTCGACTGCGCCATCTGCGGCAGCGGCAGCAGGTACATGAAGCCCATGTTGACGACGAGATACACCAACATGACGCACAGTGTGCCCAGGATCAGCGCCAGGGGGAGCGTCCTCTGGGGATTCTTCACCTCGCCGCCCATGAACGACAAATCCGCCCAACCGTCATAGGTCCACATGACCGAGATCAGTGCCGTGGCCAACAGCGACAGATGCAGGCCCGATCCCCAGGCGGGTGTGAAGTGCGAAGCGCTGCCGGTACTGACCGTAAACGCGAGCACCCCCAAGGCCAGGACGGCGGCGTATTTCGCGATGGTGGCGAATGTCATGACGGCGGCGGCACGTTGCACGCCTACGTAATTGATTGCGCCGATCGCAATGATCGCCCCGGCGGCAACGTAGCGCACCTGAGTGGGGCTCAGTGGCACGAAGTAACCGAGGTACTCCGCAAAAATCGTCGCGGTTGCGCCCAGCGCGGAGGCGCGCACCACGGCCAGCTCCGTCCAACCAAACATGAACGCAGGCAGTGGCCCAAAGCTCTCCAGCAGGTAGGTGAAGATCCCGCCGGACCGCGGTAGAGCGCCCGCCAGCTCGGCAATCGTGAGGGCGCCGAAGACGGACAGGAGGCCACCGAGTATCCAGCAGACAATGACGGGACCCGGATCATGGAGCTGACCGGCTACGGTGGCCGGCACACGGAAGATGCCACTGCCAATGGTGACTCCCACCAGAACGGCAACCGCATTCAATAGTCCGATTTGTCGAGGAAGCCGCTCGCCCCAGCGGTCACCGTGCCCGGCGTCCGCGTCCTGTTGCGTCAAGTCAGGCTCCTAAGCTTCCGCTGCAAACGAGCTCACATCCGGTGGTAGATCCGGGGGAGTGACGGGCTCAGTCTCGACACAATTGCGACCATTTCGTTTTGCAGCATACAACGCAAAGTCCGCTCGTTTCAGCATGGTACTCGGTGTATCCGCCCCAGGCATGGAAACGGCACAACCGACGCTGGCCGTAATTCGCCGTTTGTCGGGAAACCAGCGGGACGTATCGATGGCCATGATCGCTTCGCGCAAGCGCTCAGCAGCGACGCGCGCACCGCGTATATCCGATCGTGGCAAGGCAATGAGGAATTCCTCGCCGCCCAGTCTTCCGAAAAAGGCCGGCTCGACGATGTCGTTGCGCACCGTACTGGCGACCACTTTCAATACCTCATCGCCCGTCGGATGCCCGTACTGGTCATTGATCCTTTTGAAGTGGTCAATATCAATGATAAGGATGGCGCATGACCCCTGATCCGGGTCACGCAACAGGGGCTCGAGGCGCGACAGGACCGAACGTCTGTTCGGCACCGTGGTCAACTCGTCCGTCAACGCGAGGTACCGCATACGCAGTGCGCTGCGCCTCTGATGTACCGCCAGGGTGGCGAGCACCAACACAAGGGTTGCAGACAGTACAATCACGGCCGCCTGTAGACGCCGTACGTTCTGTCCCTGCGCCAAGGCTCGCTGGCTGATCTCATTTTCGTGGATCAGCGAAGCGTTCTCCTTGTCCTTTGCCGCCGCGTCGAACTCGACCTTCAGGGTCGCGAAACGCTGATCGAGCTGGTTGTTGAGCAACCGGTCGGAAGTTTCCTTCGCTTGCGTCCGGCGGTCGTAGGCGGCACGCCAGTTACCGCTCTCGGCATAGACTTCCGCAAGCTCCGAATAGGTCGCATTCAGCTCGCCCATGGCGTCCGCCTGCCGAAAGACTCCCAACGCATCTTCCAACGCCGCGGTGCTCTCCGGAAGCTGGTCCAACTTATGGAACGCAGTACCCCGGGCCAGTTGTATCTGGGCACGCAATCGGGCATCCGGCGTCTGGTGCTGCAAAGCCTCCGCGCGCGCGAGTGTTTCCAATGCGCCCTTGGGGTCACCCATTGCATTGGAAACAGCCGCAAGGCCGCGGAGCGCATAGGCCTCACCGCGCGGGTAATTGAGTTGCCGGCTCAGCGCAAGCGATTGAGTGAACGCCTGCCGCGACTCATCCCATTCGTGCAAGTTTTCATACGCACGTCCGAGGTTGTGTAGCGTGACGGCTTCTTCTCGCTGCATACCTGCTTCGCGCTGGGCCTTGAGCGCGCGTGAGTAGATGTAGCGGGCCTGGGCGTAGTCGCCCATCCGGTTATAGAGGATGGCGATACTGTTGAGGGTCGTGAGCGAGTGCAGAGGCTTGTTCAGCTTGTCGAAGAGCGCCTGCGACCGCTTCAGGTCAGAGAGGCCGGCTGCGTACTCGCCCTGCAGGCCGAGAAGATAGCCGCGCGAAAACAGGCTCTGTGCCAGCATCTCATCGTCGTGCGTCTCTGCCGCGACAGTCACCGCCTGTTCGTACAGGGCGCGCGCCTTGGCATTGTTGCCAGCGGTCTCGTACATCTGACCGCGGCAGTCGAGCAACCCTGCCTTCAGGCCCACCCGGTGTGCCTTCGACAGTAGCGCCGTCGCCGCCTCGATCTCCCGTTCGGCCGCCTGGGTATCCCTTTCTGCCTGATAGTCGCAAAGGAGCAGGCGTGCGCGGACCTCGAGGTCGGGGTCGGGCTGCTGCTGCAGAAGCCTCAAGGCCTCGTCGGCATCCCGTTTACTTGCCTCGGGATCGCTGCGCATTTCGGCGATACCACGCTCGACATGCGCCAGTGCGGGATGGGCCGGTGCGGGCTGGGATAGAGGCGCTTTGACCACCGGGCCCGGGGAGGCCGAGGCGCCGGCTGGCGAAGCGCCACCGGGCGCCGCCGCGGCTCCCCATGCCGAACCCGCGACAGCGAGCAATGCCAGCGCCATCCGCTGGTAGGCGAACGCTTCGAATCGAGCGCCCCGGGCTCTTCGTGGGTCAGTCATCGATGGGCTGAGCGACCTTAAGTGGAAGCCGCCCATTATCCCCTACGCGGGCGGAACGGGAAGCCTAAAGTCGGCAGTCAGCGCACACTGGCGCCTCAGAAGCGGCGAAAATTCCGGCGAAAAGCTCATCGACCTCGCTCTGCCGGCCGCAGCGAGCGGCCCGATCCACCAGGTCCCGCCGCAAATGCGGGGCGATCAGTGCAATCAGGTGGTACATGTAGCCACGCAACAGGCGGTCGCGGGCGAAGCCAATCCACGTCGTATGCACGGGAAACAGGTGCGACGCATCGATCGAGACCAGGCCCCGGTCCTGTTTCGCGTCCAAGGCCACCTCCGCCACGATCCCTACCCCGAGACCCAGGCGGACGTATGTTTTGATGACGTCGGAGTCGCGCGCGGTCAGCGCGACATTGGCCGTGAGCCCGGCACTGGCGAAGGCCTGGTGCAACGAGGACTTGCCGGTGAAGCTGAATACATAGGTCACGATCGGGAAGCCCGCCAGGTCCTGCAGCGAGGGACGCTCGATCTGGGCCAGGGGATGACCGGCCGGCACAATGATCCGCCGGCTCCATTGATAACACGGCAACAGCACGTACTTGCCGAACAACTCGTGCCCTCCGGTGGCCATGGCAAAGTCGATTCCGTCAACTTCGGCCATGTCCGCGATCTGCTCGGAGGTGCCCTGGTGCAAATGGAACTGCACGTTGGGATACCGCTGCCGGAACTCCTGGATGATCGGCGGCAGAACATAACGCGCCTGGGTGTGTGTCGTACCGATCGACAGCGAGCCGCGAACATCTTCCCGCAGATCCTCGGACAGGCCGTGAATATTCTCCGCTTCGCGCAACATCTTCAGCGCATGGCGGATCACGCGCTCGCCCGGCGAGGTGATCCGGGTCAAGGTGCGCCCACTGCGCGCAAAAACATCGAAGCCGAGCTCCTCCTCCAGCAACTTCAGTTGCTTGCTGATTGCCGACTGGGTCGCCCGCAGCTTCACCGCCGCTGCCGTGATGTTCAAGTCGCTCTGGACGACAGCCGCCAGATAACGCAGTTGCTGCAGTTTCATGAGGAGGACCGCAGTCTAGCGATCCCCCATTAACAAGTCGGTCGCGCGCCGGTCACGAAGCGGTGACCGACCTCATACAATGCGTACAGCATCCTCGAATGAGACGCGCGCGGCTCGGGGCTTCCCCACGCTACCGTCGGAGTAGCCCAGATTGATGAGGAAGTTGGCGCGCCAGCTCGAGTCCGCGAAGAACTCCCGGTTGATTGCTTCGGCATTGAATCCGGACATGGGGCCCGCCGCCAGCCCGAGCGCACGCGCCGCCAGAATCAGGTAGGCCCCCTGCAGGCTCCCGTTGCGCAACGCGGTCGTATGGGCCAGCCCGGCATCCTTGTTCAGCAGCTCCCGGGCCGTGCTGCCCGGCGACAGCTCATCCAGTCGATCGAAGAAACGCGTGTCGTAGGACACGATCACCGTCACGGGCGCCGCAATTGTCTTGGCGCGATTTGAGCTCGACACCGCGGGCGCCAGACGCGCTTTCGCTTCCGCCGAGCGGACAAACACATAGCGGCCGGGCTGGCCGTTCCACGCGGTCGGACCCCACTTCAACAGCTCGTACAGCTCACGGATGGTTGCATCCGTCACGGGCTGCGAGTTGAACGCATGCGTGGAACGCGCGCCGCGAAACAGCTGATCCAGGACCGTAGCGTCGAACATGGCGCCATTTCCACAGGTTTGACATGACCTGCAGCGAATCTTAGCGCAAGTGCCGATAACAAGCCGGTCACATTCGATTTGTGCCGGGCGGTATGACGAGCCGCAATTGGACGCCGCGCGTCCCGATCTAATTCAATTCGCGCCCACAACACAACATCGAATGCGTGTGCGGGAGCGAATTGTCGTGAGCTGGCGAATGCCCTTGTTGAGTATGACTGCCCTGCTGGCCGCCAACGCCGTGGGCGCGAATGCCTGCGCAGCAGAGGCCGCAGAGGCCGACGGCGCGCTCGAAACCGTAATCGTCAAGGACAACTCGCAGTCCACGGTACAGAAAGAGGAAGCCCGCCTGGCCAACATCCCGGGAGGTACCAGCCTGATCGCGGCCGATGTGTTCGAAAAAGGCCGTGTGGGAACGACCTCCGACATCCTCGCATTCCAACCTGGTGTATATGCGCAGACCGCGCAAGGCAGTGACGGCCTGAAGATCTCGATCCGCGGCTCCGGTATCAATCGTGGCACCGGATTCTTCCGGTCCGGGACGCAGTTCTACTTTGACGGCCTGCCGCTTACGGGCGCCGGCGGAACACCGTACGAGCTGTTCGAGCCCCTGGGCTTGCAGTACACAGAAGTGCTTCGAGGCGGCAATGCGTTCGACTACGGCTCAGTGGCGCTCGGCGGCGCAATCAACTATGTCACCAAGAGCGGCCACGATGCTCCCGGGGTTGCGCTGCGGACCGAGCTCGGCAGCTTCGACTACTACAAGGCGCAAGCCGCCGGCGGCGGCGTGGTGGGTGCATTCGACTACTATGTCAGTCTCACCGGCTCGCGACGCAACGGCTTCCAGGATCTGTCGCGCGCCGAGACCTGGGGCATTGTCGGAAACTTCGGGTACGAGCTGTCGCCGGACATCGAGACGCGCCTCTATGTGCGTCATCGGCGCACAGACAACCAGACTCCCGGCTACGTACGTCAGAGAGACATAGACGCGGACCCTACCCAGGCCAACCCGCAGAACCTGCAACAGAATGCCAGCCGACTGCAGCCGGGGTCCACCTGGATCGGCAGCAAGACCACCTTGCGGATCGACCCTGAACAAAAGCTCACGCTCGGAGTTGTCTATCACGACTATCCGATTGTCATCAATCCCAACCCCGCGCCCGGCAATATCAACCTGCCGGCCAATGGGGCCGACGGTTTGGGAACGTTCGCCCCCAACGCCGTCCTGAGCAACAGCTACTGGTGGGAGTCCGATTTGGCGGCCCTCATCGAGTACTCCAACACCAGCCCGCTCTTCAATCACCGCAGCAACAGCTCCGCCTCGCTGTCGAGCACATATCACCCGGCGGCGGGGGTGAACGTCTATTACAACAACCCGAATATCACCACGGGCTCAACGGCATTCAAGACCCTCGTCAAGAAAGCTGACTACAACGGGTCGTCCGACAGCGTCTTTCGTCTCGGCAACGAAACCGAGCTGCTGGAGGACTTGTGGGTAACGAGCGGCGTCGCACTCGTGAGCATCCGGCGCGCGAGCCGCTTTGACTACATCGCACCCTCGATCGTACTGCCGACAGCCTTCCAGCAAAGCGCCGCCCGCACGACCAACCACGTCCTGCCCCGGTTCGGTGTGCGTTATGACTTCACGCCGCAAGCCACCGTATTTGCCAATGTGACGCGCAGCGCGGAGCCGCCGAACTCCTGGTCGCCCACCACCGGCAGCGGCATCTCCACGGCACCCGATCTGAGCAACGGATTCCTCATTGCCAATCTGAAGGATCAGACCGCGACCAGCTTCGAGGTGGGCACGCGAGCCCAGGTCGGCATTTTTCAGGGCAGTCTCAGCCTGTATCACACGAATGTCAGGGACGAGCTGCTCTCGGTGCAGGTGGCGCCAGGACCACCGCCGGTCACCCGTGAGCTCAATGGCAGCCCCACTCAAAAGCAGGGCATCGAAGCCGGCCTGGATACGGTTCTGTGGAAGGGTAACGCGTCCGCAGACCCGTTCACCTCCAGAAACCGCCTGCTGTTTCGCCAGGCCTACACACTCAATTCGTTCCGCTACAAGGACGATCCGGCCTACGGCACCAATCAGCTCCCAGGCATCCCGCGGCAGTTCTACCAGGGCGAGCTGCTGTTCCAACACGCCCGCGGCTTCTATGGCGGAGCGAGCGTGCAGTACGCCTCCTCCACGTTCGTCGACTATGCCAACACCTTCCAGGTCAGGCCATACACCCTTTACGGGCTGAATTTCGGATACGACGAACCCACGGGCCGCTGGCAGGCCTATCTCGACCTCCGCAACCTGACGGACAAGCACTACACGGCCAGCGTCAGCCCCGTTTTCGACACTCGACAGAACCCGGCGGCGGGCGCGGACACGGTCGCGGGTCGGCCGAACGATCTGCGGCTGCTCAGCCCCGGAGACGGCTTCGGTGTCTTTGGCGGATTCACCGTGAAGTTTGGATTGTGAGCACGGGCGTGACTCGATTGTGGGCATTGCTGCTGATCGGGCTGGCCACCGCCGCGTCACTGGGCGGATGTGGAGGAGCGGGAGCCCCGGCGGCGGCGGCCGCGCAGGACAAGACCGTCAAGCTGATCTGCAGCGACCTGTGGATCAATCCGCAGATCATTGGCATCGTGAAGAGCGAGGTCGCAAGACAGGGCTTCGTGCTCGACTGGGTGGTGGTCAACGACATCATCCAGCCGAACAAACTGGTGGACGACGGCACCGCCGATGCCAACCTGTTCCAACACGAGCCCTATTTCAAGCAGTTCGTCCTCGATCACGGCCTCAAGAACATCGCCCGCGGATTTTATACATACGCCGTCCCGTCGGGCCTGTTCTCCAGAAAATACAAGTCGCTCGATCAGCTGCCTGACGGAGCCACCATCGGGATTCCGGTGGACCCCGCCAACAACGGCCGCGCGCTGTTCATGTTGCGCGACAAGGGATTGCTGCAGATGAAGGCCGGGGTGGAGGTCACGCATGCGAGTCAGAAGGACATCACCGCCAACCCGCATCACTACCGGTTCAGGGAGGTCGATCAACTCATGCAACAGCGCACGCTCGAGGATGTTGACGCCGGATTCCTGTTCCTCAACTACGCCATCATGAATGGCTTCGACCCGGCACGGGATGCGCTGGCACTGGAAGACGCACACACGCTGGCCTATCGCGGCATCGTCGCAGTCCGCAAGGATCTCATCGGTGCGCCGAAGATCAAAGCCCTGCAGAACGCATTTTTGAGCGAGCAGCTCAGGCAGCTGCTGCGCAGCAAGTATGGCGACGCCATCCTGTTTCTCGACTATCTGAACAAGTGAGTCGGCAGGTGCTCGTCAACATCCTGAATGCGTGGCCGGAGATCGTGCAAGCCTGCGGGCAGACGCTCTACATGTTGGCGCTGACGATTCCGATTGCGGTATTGCTGGGAACTCCTCTAGGGACACTGCTCTACCTTACCCGCCCAGGCTCCCTCTTGAATGCGCCGCGCCTGTATGTGGCGCTCAACGGCGTGGTGAACCTGGTGCGCTCATTCCCCTTCCTGATCCTGATGATTGCAATGATCCCCGTGACGCGCGCAATCGTCGGAACGGCGTTGGGTACCACGGCAGCCGCGGTTCCTCTGGCCGTCAATTGCATCCCCTATTTCGCCCGCTTCGTGGAGCAGTCGCTGCTGGATGTCAACCGTGGCGTCATCGAAGCGGCCGAGTCGATGGGCGCCAGCCGGCTGCAGATCATCTGGAAGGTGTTGTATTCCGAGGCACGCTCCGGAATAGCCAACTCCATCACCATTCTGACAGTGAGCTTCGTCTCCTACTCCACAGTTGCGGGACTGGTGGGCGGCGGCGGCCTGGGAGATTTCGCCATCCGCTACGGGTACTACCGCTATGAGACGGACGTCATGTTCTTCACGATTTTTCTGATCGTCGCCTTCGTGCAGGCGGTGCAGTTCACCGGGAATTTCATTGTGCGCAGACTCGACAAGCGAATCTAGTCATGACTGATCTCAAACGCTTTCGTCCTATCTTTGAACGCATAGCCAAAGACGCCGTGCGGCGCGAGCAGCAGCGGGAGCTGCCGTTCGAGGCGGTCAAATGGCTACAGGAGGCCGGCTTCGGCGCCGTCCGTGTTCCCAAATCCTACGGCGGCGATGGTGGCACCATCCCCGAGCTGTTCGGTCTGCTGACGGAGCTCGCCGAGGCAGATTCCAACCTCCCCCAGATCCTGCGGGCTCATTTCGCATTCGTCGAAGGACGGTTGACGAGTAAGGATCCGGCTGCGCGTGCTTTGTGGCTTCGGCGTGTATCGGCAGGTGCGTTGTTCGGCGCCGCGATGGCGGAGCGTACTGATGCAACGGAGAACACCGTAACTCTGGTTCGCACCGACAATCATTGGGTTCTCAACGGGCAGAAGTACTACTGCACCGGCACCATCTATGCCGATTGGGTGGCGGCAGCGGCCGTGGACGGCGAGGAGCACGTCAGTGTTGCTGTTCCCACTACGGCACCCGGTGTTACGAGAGAGGACGACTGGGACGGATTCGGACAAAGGATGACCGGCAGCGGCACAACTCGATTCGACCACGTTCGACTCGAGGATGAGCACGTCATCCGCCGTATCCCGACCAAGGAATATCGCTCCGAGTCCTATCTCACCGCTTTTTATCAACTCTTCCATCTGGCGGCTCTCGCCGGGATTGCGCGTGCCGTGTTGCGTGACGGTACCGCCTTCGTGCAAGGACGTACGCGCGCTTTTGGAGTCGCCGGTACCTCCAGTCCCCGCGGCGATCCGTTGGTCCAGCGTGTCGTCGGACGTCTCGCCAGCCTGTCATATGCCGCCACGTCGCTGGTCAATAGCGTGGCCCACGCGATCGAGGACACTTATCAGGCCGCGCTGAATGACACCGCGGACGAGGAGCTGTATTCGGCCACTGACATCCAGGCTTTCCAAGCCCAGCAGATTGTCATCAACCTGGTCCTGGAGGCAACCACACTCCTGTTCGAAGTGGGCGGCGCCTCGGCCACGAGCGAATCGCGGCGCCTGGACCGGTACTGGCGCAACGCCCGCACACTGGCCTCGCACAATCCCGCCATTTATCGCGAGCGTGCCATTGGCGACTACCACCTGAACGGCACCACGCCCCGGGAAGCCTGGTTCGCGAAACAACCCACCAAAGGGGCGACCCCCTCATGAGCAAGAAGCAACTTCACGTCAATCTGTTCGAAATGAATTGCGTCAGCCACATTGTGCACGGACTGTGGGTTCATCCGCAGAACAACCGTCATCGCTTCAACGATATCGAGTTCTGGACCGAGCTGGCGCAACTGCTCGAATACGGGACTTTCGACGCGGTGTTTCTCGCCGACGTGATCGGAACCTACGATCAATTCCGGGATGGCCCGCAGACGGCGCTACGCGAAGCGGTCCAGATTCCGAGCAACGACCCGTTGCTGGTGATTCCGGCCATGGCGCAGGTCACTCGCAATCTGGGCTTCGGTGCGACGTTTTCCACAACCTACGAACCCCCTTTCGCGTTCGCCCGACGCATGAGCACCCTGGACCATCTCACCAAGGGTCGTGTCGCGTGGAACATAGTCACATCCTACCTGCCCAACGCCGCACGCAACTTCGGCCTCGACGGCGAAGTCCCTCATGACCTGCGATATGCGATCGCCGATGAGTACCTCGATGTTCTCTACAAGCTTTGGGAAGGATCGTGGTCTGACGATGCGGTGATTCGCGATCGCGACAGGCGTGTCTATACCGATCCGGCCAAGGTCCGCTACATCAATCATTCCGGTGAGCACTTCAAAGTTGCCGGACCGCACTTGTGCGAGCCGTCCCGCCAGCGTACGCCGGTTCTGTATCAAGCCACGGGCTCCAACGCCGGCAAGGAATTTGCCGCCCGACATGCCGAGGTCGTCTTCACGGGTGGATTCACCGCGGATTCGGTTCGGGCCAACATTGCCGACATGCGAGCCCGCGCGCACCATCACGGCCGCGAGCCGACCGACATCAAGTTTGTCGCCAGCGCCGGCATCATTGTCGGCCGCACCGACGCCGAAGTCTCGGCCAAGCTCGATGACTTCCGTCGACTCATCAGCGTGGAAGGCCGGCTGGCTCACAGCCAATCCCAGATCGACTACACGCGCTACGCGCAGTCCGAGAAGGTGGGCGACATCATTGCGCGCAAGGACCGTGGTTACGAGCAGATCGGACCCCGGTTCCGACCCGAGCAGACCGTTGCCGATGTGTTGGATCAGCTGCGCGCCGTTCACTCCGGCCGCCATTTTGTCGCGGGCACCCCGACCATCGTGGCCGACACGATTGAGAAATGGCTCGACGAAGACGACATCGACGGGATCAACCTGGTCCAGTACCTGTCCTTCGACACGGCACGCGACTTCATTGAGCTGGTGATCCCGGAGCTGCGGCGTCGCGGACGATTCCGCGAGTCCTATCGTGATGGCGAAACACTCCGGGAACGTTTGTTCGGCGCGGGGCAGGCTCGACTGCCCGCTCACCACTTCGGCTCGCGCTATCGCGACCCCGCGGCCCTGGTGAAAGCAGCCGAGCCTCTGCAGTTACCCAACCGGCCCGGCGCGGGCGATGCGCTTTCCATGCACGAGCTTCGGGAGAGAGCGACCGTATGAAACTCACTTTTCATTGGTTCCTGCCTACGTATGGGGACAGTCGGCATATTGTTGGTGGCGGACATGGTGTGCCGGCGGGTTCGGCTGGCGGCGCGCGCCCGGCCACGCTGGCCTATCTGGGTCAGATCGCGCGCAGCGCGGAACAGCTTGGATTCGTGGGCGCACTCACTCCCACGGGAGCCTGGTGCGAGGATGCGTGGCTGTCGACGGCGATGTTGACCGAAGTTACCGAGAGTCTGAAATTTCTGGTCGCCTTCCGGCCTGGGCTCGTGTCTCCCACTCTCGCGGCGCAAATGGCGGCGACGTTTCAACGTCATTCCGCAGGTCGCCTGCTGCTGAATGTCGTGGTTGGTGGCGAAGCCCATGAGCAGCGCGCCTACGGCGACTACCTCAGCAAGGACGAGCGCTATGAACGGGCCGACGAATTCCTCCACATAGTCCGATCGTTGTGGAAAGGCGAGCCCGTTACATTCGCCGGCCGACACCTGCGAGTGGAGGAAGCGACTATTCCGCGTCGCCCGGAACCGGAACCGCCGCTTTATTTCGGTGGGTCATCGAAAGCCGCCGGCCCAGTGGCGGCGCGCCACTCGGACGTGTACCTGACATGGGGTGAACCCTTGGCGGAGGTAACGGCCAAGATCGATTGGATGCGACAGGAGGCCGGGCAGCTTGGCCGAACCCTGCGATTCGGGATTCGACTGCACGTCATCACGCGCGACACGGCGCAGGCCGCGTGGGCGGAAGCGCAACGCCTGCTCGATGGCATTGATCCCGAATCGATTCGCAAGATCCAGGCAGGACTGGCGCGCAGCGAGTCGGTGGGACAGAAGCGAATGATTGCACTTCACAACGGCTCAACTGCCAATCTCGAGGTGGCGCCCAACTTGTGGGCGGGTGTGGGTTTGGTGCGCGGTGGGGCAGGGACCGCCCTGGTGGGCAGCCACACGGAAGTGGCCGCGCGGATCAAGGAGTATGCCGCGGCCGGGATCAGCGAGTTCATTCTGTCGGGCATCCCGCACCTCGAGGAAGCCTACTGGTTTGGCGAGGGCGTGCTGCCACAGTTGCAGCGTGAGGGACTTTGGGAGCATCCGCGCGGCGGTGTCCGCGGGTCGGCCGGGGTCGAAGCGGTCGATGTGCCGTTTTCGCCGGCTGCCACACGAGCGGCACAATGAGTACTGCCTTTGAGGACGGTTTCCTGGGAAACCATTTCGAGCAAGCCACTCTCGAGCTGGCGATCGCCCAGAATGTGCTGGCTGATGCTGCGGAGTTTGTCAGAACGCAGGCATTGGCGCCGCCTCTCGGGGTGGGTGTCGAACGCGCGGCTGATGACCCGCACGTTATCCTGCGGTTCGGGCAACTTCGGGCGCGGCTGCATGCCGCGGAAGGGTTGTTGGCTCGCGCTCGGCGTCCGAGTGACAACGCAACTACCCTCATTGCGCTTCTTGAAGCGCGTGCGTTCGCGAGCGATCTCGTCGCCGAAATTTCCAGCCAATTGGTGGCGTGGGGCGGCCCCCTGCGCACTGGCCAACATCGACGTGACGCCAACGGGCAACTCCCGCCGGCCGCCAATCACTGGAACTATCACTACGCGGGCAACTACTACCTGAGGGGCATCGTACCCCCAACGCCGGAGCCACAGACGTGACAGCCAGCGCACTGCATATCGCGAGCCCCGGCATATTTGGCCAACCGACACGAGTGATCTCCTCGGACGAGGAGGCCCTCGAGGTTGCGCGCGAAGTTGCTCGGCAACTCGCTCCAGGCGCATCCGAACGTGATCGTAAGCGTCAACTGCCCAGCCCAGAGCTCGATACGCTCTCCACCAGCGGCTTGCTGGCGGTCACGGTCCCACGCAGTCACGGCGGCGCCGATGTCTCGTACGAAACTGTCGGTCGGATCTTCCAGATTCTATCGGCAGCCGACCCCGCGATAGGCCAACTTCCACAGAATCACTTCGTCTTCCTCGACGCAATCCGCCAGGATGGAACAGCCGCGCAACGGGAGTTTTTCTTCAAGGAAGTGTTGGCCGGCGCGCGTTTCGGCAATGCACAGGCCGAACGCGGATCGTCTTCCGCATTGGACCTGAGAACGAGAATCAGCCGCACACCTGACGGCGACTACCGGCTCGACGGAACGAAGTACTACTGCACCGGCGCAATCGTCGCACATTGGATCCCCGTCGCCGCCCTCGACGATCAGAACCGACTCGTACTCGCGTACATCCAGAGAAACGCCCCCGGAGTGCAAGTCCACTCGGACTGGAACGCAATGGGCCAGCGAGTCACGTTCAGTGGAACAACGGTCTTGACGAACGTGAGCGTCTCGACCGACCACATCATTGAGCACTGGCGGCTGTTCGAGCGCCCTTGCCTGTTCCATTCGTTCTCCGCCTTTCTGCACGCGGCAATTGACGTCGGCATTGCCCAAAATGCGCTCGAAGACACAGCCGCCCTTCTGCGCAGCCGCAAACGGCCGCGCCTGGGCGCAAATGTAAGTCAGCCGCTCGATGACCCACACGTCATCGTGCGCATCGGTCAGCTGGCGACCCGGTTCCACGCAGCCGAAGAACTGTTGCTCCGCGCAGGCCAGGTGCTCGATCAAGCGAATACCCAGGTAAACGCCCACAATGCCGCGGAAGCGTCCATCGCTGTGTCCGAAGCCAAGGCATTTTCAGAAGACGTCGCCATTGAGATTACGAGCGACCTGTTCTCGCTCGTCGGCTCGGCATCAACAGACGACGACCAGAATCTTCATCGCCATTGGCGCAACGCGCGAACCCACACCATCCACGATGCAAATCAGTGGCGCTACCACAGCGCCGGGGACTACTTCCTCAATGGAGTCGTGCCCGGAAAACCGGTGCGGCGCGCCGCTGGAGAATCCAGATGATCACCTTGACCAAGGTCAGCAAGACATTCCCGACTCCGGACGGCGAGCTGCGTGCGGTAGCGGATGTTTCGCTGCAAGTAAATGAAGGCGACGTATACGGCATCATCGGCTTCAGCGGCGCCGGAAAATCGTCACTGCTGCGCATGATCAACCTGCTCGAGCGCCCGGATGCGGGGGGCGTCGTGGTGGTCAATGGCCGTGAGTTGACGAGCCTGACCAAGGGACAGTTGAACGAATCCCGGCAGTCGATTGGCATGGTGTTCCAGCACTTCAACCTGCTGAGCAACCGGACTGTCAGTGAGAACGTGGCCCTGCCCCTGGAAATCGCCGGGAAATCCCCCGCGCAACGCGCGCGGCGCGTGGCCGAATGCCTGGAAATCGTCGGCCTGCGCGACAAGGCAAACACATACCCCGCCAAGCTCAGTGGCGGGCAGAAGCAGCGCGTTGCAATCGCCCGCGCGCTCGCCAACCGACCGACCGTACTGCTGTGCGATGAGCCGACCTCTTCCGTCGATCCGCAAACGACGGGCACGCTCCTGGCCTTCCTGAAGCAGATCAATGAGCGCTTCGGCATCACCATTGTGATCGTCACCCATGAGATGAATGTGGTGAATGCAATCTGCAACAAGGTCGCGGTCATGGAGAACGGCCGCATCGTCGAGCACTTCAACCTGCGCGACTCGCAGTTCGCCCCTCAATCCAACATAGCGAAATTCCTGCTCCCGCAGCGGGAGCCGGCGCTAGCCGTTCACGGGCGACGGCTCGACAGCGCCGCAGTCGCTGGCCAGCCGATATAACTCGATGTCGGTACTGATGCCCAGCTTCTGGCGGATCAGCGAGTGATTGTTGGCGACCGTTTTCAGGCTCAGATTGAGCATTCCGGCAATCTCCTCGTGCGTCTTGCCGCTGGCCACCAGCCGGAATATTTCGAACTCGCGCACCGACAGCCCGAGCGTCGGCTGCGACATCGACGCGGTGGCAGCCAGTTGCATCTTCTGCGCTACATCGGGACTGAAGACCTGGATGCCGGCGACGACACTACGCACCGCCTTGACCATCGATTCCGGTTCACTGCTCTTGGTGATGTAACCCGTCGCGCCCGACCTCATGGCCTGCACGACGAACGGCAGATTGTCATGCATGCTGAACACGAGAACCGGCAGCAGGGGCCAGCGCAACTTCATGCGACGCAGTACCGACAGGCCGCCTTGCCCGGGCATGCTCAGATCGAGAATGACAATGTCCGGTTCCATCGTTTGCAGCAGGATGTAGGCCTCCTCGCCCGAGGAGGCCTCGGCAATCACCTGGCAATCGGACTCTTGCTCCAGAAAGCGCCGATAACCGGCCCGCACGACCGTATGATCGTCGACCAACAGGATGCGGATCCGATTTGGCCTAAGCACGTTGCGCCACCGGCAGCCGCGCGTGCAGCGACAGGCCTCCTGCTTCGTTGATTTTCACAACCAACTCGCCACCAAGCGTCTCGACGCGCTCCCGCATGCCCAGAAGTCCGGCGCCACTGGTTTCCTCGACGACCGCGCCGCCGGGCTGTGCCAGGTCCGACTCCGTCACATCGAGGACCAATGTCTGCACGCCGCGCGTCGACTGCGAATTCTCCTCCAGCGACAGACGGATCTCGATCATCCGTGCCTGGGAGTGACGCACGGCATTGGTCAAACACTCCTGGATCAGCCTGTAGACCGTAATGTTCAAGTCGGGCGCCAGCACATCGACATTGCCTCGAATCGACAGCGCGCAGTGAAATCGATCCGCGACGCGAACCTGCCAGCCGTTGACCAGATCCTGCAGGGTCTCGCGCAAACCGACCGTCTCCAGCCCGTGTGGCCGCAGCCGTGCGAGCATGCTTCGAATCAACTCCATGATGCCGCTGCTCAAGGACTCGATTGCACGCGCGCTGTTGACTATCTTTGGCGAACTATCGGCCGCCTCGCGCACAATGTACGCAGCATCGACCTTGATGGCTGTCAGGCTCTGACCCAGCTCGTCATGTAACTCACGCGCGAGTCGCTTGCGCTCGTCGTCCTCGGCTTCAATGACTCGGCGGTGCAGGTCGCGGCGCTGAGCCGCCGCCTCCTGCATCGTGGCCGCGCATTGGTTGAAGCGTTGCGAAATATCATCAATATCCTTGAGGGAAAATCGCGGCAGGCGAGTATCCAGCAGGCCGGCCTGCAGATTCGTGAGAGCCGCCTGCACGTGACCAATGGGTCGCAATCCTTGACGTACCATCCAGTAGATGGCCGCGCTCATGGCCAGCAGCACCAGGGCCAACACGGCGAGGTCGCGACCCACCCGCTGTTCGATCTCGGCAAATTCCGACATGGGGTTGGATGAAACGCGCAGCACACCCAAGGGAATGCTGTGGTAGGCAACCGGATAGGTAAGCGTCGTGGTGGCGCTCGAAGGCAACAGCGCCCGCGTCAAAACTCCGACCTGCGGCTCTTCGGCCGGGCTCGTGGCCAACAACATCCCGGTGTCGTCCACCAACGAGACCCTGACGTGCCTGAGGTCATTGGCGTGGTGAATTTCATCGGCGGCGGCGAAGCGTGCCTGGGCGCCATCTTTTGCGTTGCTGACCGCGTGCTGCACGTCGAGCAGCAGTTGCGCCAACTGCAGGGAGGCATCGGTTTCTCGCGAAACATCGCTGCGGATCGACTCGAGCGGCACCAGTAAACTGATGACCAGCGCCGCCAGCGTGACTGTTCCAATTCCGAACAGCAGCCGAGTATGCAGATACATCGAGTCAGTCCCCTGGTCGGTCCACCCTCACGAATCGCGAAGCCTCACGGTCCTTTTGCACGGTTCCGGCTGGAAACACCTCACCGTTCATGACAATGAACACGCCGGGTGGGGCGGTTTGTGCGGTGGCAAACGCCATCCCGAGATTGAAGGGCGCGTCGCTTTCGCTGAAACGCGCCGGTGTCAGCGCACCGGTCATTACAATCGTCTTGCCCCGGATGGGCGCCAGGCGCGCGGCCGTCGCCGTCATCGTATCGGTGCCGTGCGTGATCACCACACGCGTGCTCCTGAGATCCGCGACGCAGCGATACAGCTCTTCGCGATCCGCGTCCGTCAATTCGAGACTGTCCTTTCGGAGTGCTTCGAAGATTTCGAACGGGTATTTGACGTTAGCGGTGGCGAGCAATTTGCGGACGACCGACTCGCCTACCTGGTACTCACTGAGGGAATCGAAATAGAGTTTGTCGATGGTGCCGCCGGTGGTGACTACGGCGATCGGAACAGGTTGAGTCATAGAGCAAAATCATACCCCACGCTCCCAATGGCCTGGCACAAAGTGGTAGCGGCCGCGACGCTCGTCCCAATGCTCAGGGACCCAATGTGAGCCGCGGCGCGCACGAATGAAGCGGCCGTCAACCCAGACGTGTCGGTGGCCGTCCCAGCGATAGTAGCCCGGTGCCCAAACGAATCCAGGACGCGGCGGTGGCGCTTCGATCACGCGTGCCGGCGGTGGCGCGATCTGGATTTCAATCCCGACCGCGGCAAATGCCGGTGCCGCCGAGCCAATCAGCAGTGCCGTAGCTACCGTGGACAACACTCCGACACGAACTTTGCGCATGTTCACTTTAAGTCAACCTCCATTCAAAAGTGGCGCGGGCCGATGCTTTCCGTGGACCACTAAACGCCCACGCCCAAGCCAGGTTCCGGGGGGCGCAAGATGCCCGTCCCGACCTTAGAAAGAAACGGTTACGCGAATGCGTCGTTGACCATCCGACGTCGGGCAAGGCGTAAATGAGAATCATTTGCAATTGGATTGTCGCTCCACTACGGTATGGCGGGTGCAATGGGTGATCCAAGGACTCTAAAAATGATTGAGCCGCGTCGCCCCGGCGAGGAGGCCTTTCAGGCACTCGCGCGCGCGCTCACCTGGCTCGCCTTCCTGGCGATCGCCGCGGTAGGCGCGTTCATTGTGGGGAATTTACTGATTTGACGGGAAAAATCTGGCGCGGCCGGAGGGATTCGAACCCCCGACCCCAACGTTCGTAGCGTTGTACTCTATCCAACTGAGCTACGGCCGCGCGATCAGAAAATTATACCACCCCATCTGCAGAGGGGGACGGACAGCGCGCCTGCCCTGATTTTGGGGGCGCGATCTTATATCACCCCTGCCCACCCGCCAAGCCCTTTGCGGGCGCGGCCATCGGGCGCCGGCACGGGCACCGGGCCACGCGGGCTGGCGCAGGGCACCATGGCAGTAACGTTGCCTGATCGAACAATTGCAGCATTCATGCGTTCTTATACTCAGACCCGCGACACTGGGGATCGGGCACATGGAACACCGCTGGGGACATCGGCGCGAAATCAACAAGGCCGTCCATCTCGCAACTCGCAGCGGTCTCGTAGCGAGAGGCCGCATCAGCAACGTGAGTATCAGCGGTGCGTTCGTCATTGCGACGATTCCGGTCAGTCTCTTCACCTACGTCAAGATTCAATTCACGGCCCTGGTCCAGGGCAAGCGAACCTCCACGACCGTTGACGGTCAGGTCGTCCGCAGAGAAGCAACCGGCTTTGGTGTTGAATGGTGCGAGCTCGCACCCGATGTGATGCGAGCGTTAGTGAGCGTTGTCGAGGGCGGCCACTCTCGTGTTAGGCACAGTGGCGTCAGCCACGGGAGCGTCGGCCACGGCGTCATCACGAGCCACGAGCGCGGGGGTGGGGGCCCGGCTGCCGAGCGACGCGATCGTCTTGACCGCAAAGGTCGAGACATCCTGATTCACCGACGCGGCTCCCGCTTTCAATAAAGCAACGCCCGAGCCTGTCTGCGCCAGCACGACCGTGGCAAACATCAATGCTCCGGTTGTAAGAAACACAGGGTACGGATTGAACTTCATACCTACGCTCCCGGGTTGGCAGCTCCTCAGGGGAGTAGCATGAAACGCGCCACGGCTGTCTCGGATCCCGCAAAGCGCCGCAGCCCCCCGCCAGGCGCACACAGCGCGCTTGGGCGTAAACTGGCCAGCCTGAGCGGAAGTACTTAGTTCAAATGGCAGGTGATTGGAATATGCCGACCGCCCTCATAGTCGCACTCATTGTCATCGCAGTCATCGCTGGCCTCATCTTCACCTTACGCACCAGCGCCCGCACGGGAATGCCTTCAAAGGACGTACTGGAGCGCGCCAATCAGCGGTCGCGCGAAATCCAGGCCCGCGAGCGGGCCGAGCACCGCGACGGCAGCGACTGAACTTGCCAATACCTGCGCCCGCCGCCGGCGCATCGCCCGCCGACTGCAAAGCTTTCGCCACCAGATGAGAACCCCGGTGCCCGACAACATCGCGACACCCACGCCGAGCAAGCAGAGAACGACTTTGTACGGCGTACCGAAAACGCCACCCATGTGAAGCGCGCCCAACCAGCTCAAGAACACATCACCCGCGGTTCCACCGGGTGTTCCAACATGTGTTATTGCACCAGTGCGATCGTCAATGAAAATGCTGTAGCCGCCCGCCGTCGCCCACTGTGACTCGGGCTTTTCGAAGTAGACGTACCAGAACTTGCGCGCCACATCGTGGTACGCCCCTTCGGCGGCCGCAGACCAACCGAGAGTGCGGGCGTGGTTGATTGCGATTGTGGCAGCCTGTGACACGCTTACGGCCGCGACGGCCGGTGCAACGGACTCAACAGCAGCATCCGCGGCAACGGGCACATCGAACGGATCCGCGGTCACGGTGGCGACGGTCCGCAACGCGGGCATGAACAACTCTTCGTTCAAATTGAAGTACACACCCGAAAGCGCCATGACGGCGAGCAACAGCCACGGCCACAGCCCGCCCGCCCGGTGCAAATCGTAATTCACTCGGGTGCGGTTCACCTTCCAGGCAGGTAGCCAGCGCCGCACAACATCGCGACCCGGTGGCAAGGTCAGATAGGCGCCAATGAAACAATCGAAAAACCACAGCAGGGAGACAATGCCCAGGATCCACACTCCCCATCGCCCCGGCATGGCCAGCTGGCGATGCAGGTGGTACAGCCAGTCGACGAGCGTTCGGGTCGTCGGCCACGGCGACACGCTGTTGGTCCTGCCGAGCTCGCTGCCGCTGACTGGATCCAGCCACAGCGTGTCGTATCCGTCAGCCCGAACCAGCACCGCAACTCCGTCGCCGCTCTGCAGACTCAACGGATAAAGAATGACCTGCGCAGCAGGATCGGCCACGTGGGCGTGCTGAGCCAGTTGCTCGAGCGAAAGCACCGCCCCCCGTGCCGGCGAATGGTGCAGCTCAGGCGCAAGCCACGCGGACAGGGGCTCCCGCCAGGCGAGCACACTGCCCGTCAAACCGAGCAGCACCAGGAACAGCGCCGTCGCAAGACCGATATACCGATGCAGGACAATACAAATCGAGCGCATGCCGCGAACAATTACAAATGATAATGATTCTCATTATAGTATCCAAAGCGGGCTGGAAGCCATCCGCGCAGTGTGGTTGAGTCCCAGGCGAACGAAATCGGTCGCGCGCAGGCTCAACCATGAATAAGACCTTCGATGCCATTGTCATCGGCGCCGGCCAGGCTGGCCCTTCCCTGGCGGGACGGCTGACCGCAGCGGGCATGACCGTGGCTTTCGTTGAGCGGCATTTGTTCGGCGGAACCTGTGTCAATACAGGATGCACGCCCACCAAGGCTCTCGTCGCGAGCGCAGCGGCCGCGCACCATGTGCGGCGCGCCGCGGACTACGGCATCAAGCTGGCAGGCTCAATGTCAGTCGATCTGCGCGCAGTCAAGGCTCGCAAGGATGCAATCGTCACTGCGTCCAGGAGCGGCCTGGAGTCATGGTTGCGAGGGATGGAGCGTTGCACGGTTTTTCAAGGGCACGCCCGCTTCGAGACCGCCCACACCCTACGCGTGAATGACACTGCGATCAGCGCCGACCGTATCTTCCTCAATGTCGGCGGGCGAGCGCTCGTTCCCAACATGCCCGGCGTCGATCGGGTGCCCATCCTGACCAACACGTCGATTCTCGAGCTCGATGCGGTTCCACGCCACCTGGTTGTGGTCGGCGGCAGTTATGTCGGGCTGGAATTCGCGCAGATGTACCGGCGGTTCGGCAGCGAAGTGACTGTCGTTGAAAAAGGGCCGCGCCTGCTGGGTCGGGAGGATCCGGATGTTTCGGCGGCGGTCGCGGCAATCATTGCCGGGGAAGGAATTGCGATCCGTACCGAAGCCGAGTGCATCCGGTTCGAGCCGCGCAACCAGGACATAGCCGTGGGAGTGAACTGCGTCAGCGGCGAACCGGAAGTCGTGGGATCACACGTGTTGTTGGCAGTCGGCCGCCGCCCCAACACCGACAGCCTGGATGTCGAGAAGGCGGGAATTGAGCTGGACAAACGTGGCTACATCGTGGTCGACGACCAATTGCAAACCAACGTACCGGGTATCTGGGCACTCGGCGACTGCAATGGTCGAGGTGCATTCACCCACACGGCGTACAACGACTATGAGATCGTCGCCCAGAACTTGTTGGACGGCCGCAGCCGGCGCGTGAGCGACCGGATCACTTGTTATGGCGTGTTCATAGACCCGCCGCTGGGTCGGGTTGGCATGACCGAAACGGAGGCACGTGCCAAGGGCCGCAAGTTCAGCATCGGCATGCGTCCCATGACACGCGTCGCCCGGGCAGTTGAGAAAGGCGAATCGCAGGGGCTCATGAAAGTGCTGGTGGACGAGCACAATCAGGAGATTCTCGGCGCCGCGATTCTCGGGGTCGGCGGGGATGAAGCCGTGCACAGCATCCTGGATGTAATGTCCGCGAAAGCTCCATTCGGCACGTTGCGCGACACTGTACACATTCACCCCACGGTGGCGGAGCTGATTCCAACAATTCTGGGTGAGCTCAAGCCCCAGCCCTAGCCCTAGCCGACTTTCTATACAGTCTCGTTACGCGTCGCAAATCGAAGACGTCTGGCGATGCGCCGCAACTAATGGCACAACACCCGCCCGGCTTGGTGCCGATCGGAAAGGACGTGCCAGATGACGGAACCGCGCCGTCTGCTGCAGCGACTGCTCGAGTACATTGAGGAACAGGCCAAGGAGATCGATCCGCGGCAATTCTGTTTGAGCCACGCCAAGGGCTTTATCCGCCGCAGCGATGAGATCGCGGGCCTGCCGGGTGTTGAATATGACATCAAGGTGGAGGGCGACCACATCTGGCTGCGGGTCGCGCGCTTCACGCCGACCGATGCGCCCGCCGTGCCGGAACAGTTTCGCGCGTTCATTCGCGCGGTCAACGATCCCGATGGCAGCCCTCCCCTGCTGGATGACGCCGCGTTCCGGCGCTGGCTGAACAAGGCCGCCGATGGAAAGGCGCCCGATCGCCGCGTCGAATTGGAGAAGCAAGGTCGCGCCACGGTTGGCAAGGCCCTGCACGAATATGCGACGCAATGGAGCGCGTGGGCCAACGAGGAGCGGCCGCGGCGCAAGACCATTGCGTTGTACGGAGACTTGTTCTCCCTGCGACACCAACTCGCCGCCGAGGAGACTGCACGGCCCCAGGAGTTGGTCTGGGGCGTGGGCATTTCCACCCGCAAGCTCGACTACGAGCGCTCGGAGTTTGATTTCGAGTATCCGTTGCTGACCCAGGCGGCGGAAATCGCGTTGGATGAAATGACCATGTCGCTCGAGATCCGGCCGCGCGCCACGGACACGCGGGTGGAGCTCGATGCGTTCGTTGCCTGCTCGGTTCCCGGCGCCACCGAAGTGGAACGAACGGCGCGCGAGCACCTGGCCCGGAACAAGGACCGGCCGGTTACACCCTTCGATCCGGCGAGCTATACGGAAGTCCTGAAACTCGCCGCATCCAATCTCGACAGCTTCGGCACCTATCGGGAATTCACGGCGGACAATCAGCCCGTCCCGGCCGCGGGCGAGCATCTGATCGTGACCGACGCCTGGGTGTTGCTCTCCCGGCCGCGGTCCAACAACTACCTGTTTGCCGACCTGAAACGCCTGCAGGAGAAGTTGCAGGGCGGCTGCGAGATACCAGCCGGCCCGCTCGCACTGGTGACCCCGTCCTCGGATCAACCGGTTGAATACGAGCCCGTGCGATTTCGCGGGCTGTCGAGCCGCGGCACGCCCGACGGCGGCAAGGCTCAGGAAGAGCTGTATTTCCCGCTGCCCTACAACGATGAGCAGGTCACCATAGTCCAGTACCTGGAACGGGCTCCAGGAGTTACCGTGCAGGGACCACCCGGTACGGGCAAAACGCACACCATTGCCAACATCGTGTGTCACTACCTCGCGAAAGGACGGCGCGTCCTCGTCACGTCGCGCGGCGAACGCGCGTTGGAAGTTCTGCGAGACAAGATCCCCGAGGAAGTGCGCCCGCTGACTGTGGCGCTGCTCGCCAGCGACCGCGAAGGCGTGCGCCAATTTCAGACAGCCATCGAAGCAATTCAACACCAGGTCTCGCAGCTCAACCCCGAGATTACCAAGCGGGAGATCGTCACGACGACGGGCGCGATCGATCGCGCCCACAGTGAGCTGATCGACCTGGACCGGCGAGTGGATGAGATCGCGGCGGCACAACTCGCCGACATCAACGTGGATGGCGTGCTGATGCGCGCGCAAAAGCTGGCTCAGCTCGTTGTTTCAGGAGCCGCGCAACATTCGTGGTTCGAAGACGAGGTCACTCTCGAGCCGGAACGCGCGCCACCGCTGACCGACGATGAGGCGGGACGCCTGCGCGATGCCCGGCGGAGGTTGGGCCCCGACCTGGTATATGCCAATTCCCGCATTCCCTCCGTCGATGAGCTTCCGACACCCGTTGAAGTCGGAGAGCTCCACGACCTGTTGTCGAAGATCAAGGAAATCGAGGACGCGGTTGCCAACGGACAGGTCCTGCCCCTGGCCGGCTCGACTCCCGAGGTGTTGGAAGCCGCGCGGGCTCTGTTCGAGCAGATACACGAAGCCACGCGACTCGTCGCGGCGCTCGAGGGCGCCGAAGGTGACTGGCCGAGTCAACTGCGGATCAAATGCCGCCAGGCTTCGTTCGCTTCCGAGCGAGCTGCTCTCAAGGCTCTGTTTGGCGATCTCGATGTGCTCATTGACGCGCGGGCCGCATTTCTGAAACGTCCGGTGGAGTTCCCCGAGGCGGGCCTGTATTCCATGAAGACGCGCGAGGCGATCTCCCGGGGCGCCGAGTTGGGCCGCCCGTTCAGCGCCATCGCCCTGGGGGCCGCCGAGGCGAAAGAGCACGTCAAGCTCATTCGCATCTCCGGGCTCCCACCAGCGCACGCGAACGACTGGGCTCACGTGCGACGCTTCGTCGAGCTGCACGAACAGGTGCTCTCGTTCGTCACCCGGTGGAATCACTGCGCCGCCGAGCTTTCCATACCCAAGCTCGATGGCGGGGTGTCCAAACTCCGGCATATCGAGGTGACAGCCAATCTGGCGCGCATGGCACATCGGTTGGCAACGCAGTACGACATCACGCTGCCGAGGAGCGCCGAAGGCGTATTCGACAAGGTACCGGTTGTCGAGCTGACCGGCTCCGCCGCGCAGCTCGACTCCATCCTGGACCAACTACGCCGCCATCTGACCCGCGCGGACCTGGCGGAGGCCCTCACTTTCCTGGCCAGCATGCAGGAGAAGCTCGCGGGCACTTCCGGCCCAGTGTCGAGCCAGTTGCGGCAGTTCATCGACGCGCAGTTGGGTAATCCGGAGCTGTCAGCGGAGCGTGTCGCCGCTCACTATGCGGAGATCTGTGTAGAGCTGCGCAGGATCGGCGGCTTGTCGACCGAGTTCGCGATCCTCCAGGACATGCGCAAGCGCATTGCCGAGGCGGGTGCCCCCAAGTTGGCCGCTCGCCTGGTCTCGGTGCCCGTGCGTAGCTCCGGGGAGGACCGTGTGTTCCCTCCAGGCTGGCGCGATGCCTGGAACTGGGCTCGAATGCGCCGGCACCTCGACAACATCGAGTCACGCGAGGAGCTCATCACCCTGTCGGAGAGACGGCGTGAGATCGAGTCAGGATTGGCGAGACGCTATGTCAGTGTAGTGGCCAAAGCGGCGTGGCTGTCGACCAAGCGCAACGCCAGCCCGCGGTTGCTGCAGGCTCTCTCCGGCTATGCGACCGCCATTCGACGCATCGGGCAGGGAACCGGTCCGAACGCGACCCGGTACCGGCGCGACGCCCGCGAGGCCATGCTGGATGCCGCCGGAGCGGTCCCCTGTTGGATCATGAGTCACGCGCGCATCTCCGAATCCATTCCAGCGGAGATCGGCGCCTTCGACCTGGTCATTGTCGATGAGGCCAGCCAGTCGGATCTGTGGGCACTCCCCGCCATTCTGCGCGGCAAGAAGATCCTGGTGGTGGGCGATCACAAGCAGGTCTCACCGGACGCCGGATTCATCTCCGCCCAGAGAATCCAGGAGCTCAAGCAGCGCTTCCTCGCGGAGCAACCCTACCGCGACGAAATGACACCGGAAAAATCCTTGTATGAGCTGGCGGTGCGGGTTTACTCGGCCGCCAACATCATGCTGCGCGAACACTTCCGGTGCGTTCCGCCCATTATTGCCTACTCCAACCGGGCGCATTACGGCGGCCAGATTCAGCCCATCCGCATCCCCAACGCCACGGAGCGGATCGACCCACCGCTGGTGGACATTCACGTTCCCAATGGCGAGCGCGACAAGCGCGATCGCAATGAGCTGGAGGCCCAGGCAATTGCCGCCGAAGTCGCCGCGCTCATTGCCGATGAACGCTACGCGGGCCGTACGATAGGCGTCGTGTCATTGTTGGGTACCGAGCAGGCCAACCACATCGACGCCGTCGTGCGTCGTGAGTGTGACGCGGGCGAGTTGATCCGACGACGCTTCGAATGCGGGGACGCTCGCAACTTTCAAGGCAGTGACCGCGACATCATCTTCCTGTCCATGGTTGTCGATCCGCGCAACTGCCGTCCGCTGGCCGGCCTCATGTTCGAGCAGCGTTTCAATGTTGCCGCAAGCCGGGCCCGGGATCGGATGTACCTGGTGCGTTCGGTCACCGCCTCCGATCTGTCGGACCGCGATATCCGCGCCGGCCTGCTGGCCCACTTCGACAAGCCACTGGCTGCCGACACCCAGGAATCCGAAAGCCTCGTCGAGCGCTGTGAATCCGAGTTCGAGCGGGATGTTTACAGCGAGCTGGTATCCCGTGGCTATCGCGTGACTCCGCAAGTGAAAACGGGGGCCTACCGGATTGACCTCGTGGTCGAGGGCGGTGGCGATACACGACTCGCGGTTGAATGTGATGGCGATGAGTTCCACGGTCACGACCGTTGGCATCATGACACCGCCCGGCAACGGGTCCTGGAGCGTGCAGGCTGGACGTTCTGGCGTTGCTTCGCCTCAACTTGGACGCTGCGCAAGGACGAGGTCTTTGCGGAGCTCCTGGAGCGGCTGGGAGCCCTGGGAATCGAGCCGATCGGCGCCATCGACCGGGCACCCAGCCTGGTGGAAAAGCGTACGTGGAAACAACCCACGCAGGAGCCTGAAAGCGCGTTACCTCCGCAAATGCAGCAGACAGGCGATGCTGCCGATGAGCTCACCCGCCTCGATAGGCATTTTGGGAGCTGAGCTCTTCATACGCACGACAAACGTAGCCTTCACACGCTTGGACAGCAGCATGTACGCAGTGTAGATGCCTGCGCGCACCGCCCCTCCGCCCTCCAACATTGCAAGGCGCTTGATCAACGCTGGCGAGCCGAAATGCGATAACTTGAGAAACAGCACAAAGGCCATGCCGTAGGCGACCACCGCCCATGTCACGGCGATGAAGATCCTCGGGGCCGACGTGCGCTTCCTGAAGAACACCACCGCCATCAGTATGAGGCCCACCCACAGCAGGACGCCTCCTGCCGCAAGTACCAACATTGCCGCATGCACCAATGGCTCGAACGTCTTGCCGACCAACGACTGAACCTTGTTCCAGTTGGTGACATCCAGGTAATGGACCCAGACAGACAGCTTGATGCTCCAAACTACCGGCGCGGCGACCACTACGAATGACGGCAGCCACAGCCAGTTGCGGATCCCGGCAGGCCAACCTGCCTCTGCCCTGGCCGGCTGCGGATCAAATCGATAGCCGAAGCGCACGGCTGCCCAGACACCGAACACCCACGACACGAACAGGACCAGGCGCGTCAGCGGTGCAATCTTCAGCGGCGGGGGCACAACAAATGTGACGACGGGATCGTGTTTGATGGAGAGCCCGAGGTCATCGTAGACACGCTTGCGATCCGCGATGTATTGCTGGAGCGCGGCGACATCCACCACATCCGACAGAGACTGGTACCGGTAGTCGAGAGTGAGTTGCGAAGTACCGCTGCCCTGCGTGGAATAGTCGACCGTCGCCTCATAGTGGAAGGCCGGGTTGTCGATCTTCTGGGTGTCGTTTTGAATCAACCAACGGCCCGGGCCCGGCAGGCTGGCACGGATGATCTGCTCCACCTGGACCGGATGCTCAATTGCCAGCGGCGCCTTGCGCACACTGGATTTCAGCGTATCCACGTACCGGTAGAGCTCATCCGTCTGGAAGAAGAATTTCGGTCGCCCCTGCTGGTCGTGTTTGAAACCCTTCGGCAGCTCGTAATACTCCCGAATTCGCACAATGTTTTGCGACTTGTCGTCCTCGATCGCAATCGGCGCAAGCGTTTTCGCTCCAGGATAGTAGCGCGCGATATAGTTGACGTAGTCGGTCTGGCGTTGTTCGGGATTGCCGTCGGCAAGATCGACCCGCATCGAATCCGCCAACCGTCCCGTGTAGGAAGTGGTGATCTGCAGTTTCGCCGGCTCGTCGAAGCCCTTGCGCATGTCGAAGTTGACTTCACTGCGCTTGGCGCTGACGCCGGGGGCGGGCCGCGGAATCCGTTCCAGTGCCGTGCTCGAGCCGTCGACAACCAGCGCCCGCTCAAAATTGGCGGGTGCACCCGTGGAGAGCGGCGAGTATTGCTTGTCAGCCGTGCCGTCCAGCCAATACACAGCGGTGCCGATCTGCATCCGCACAATGGCATGATCGAAGGTGTAGGGCGTGGGCAGGACGGTGTCCAACACGCGACCGCGCCTCGAGTTGACCAGCGCCGGGCGTGCTTCGACTCCCAGCTCCTGGAGTATCGTCGCCAGCAGCAGCGCCTTGTCCTTGCAATCCCCGAAGCGCCGGCGCAAAACCGTCTGCGGACTCGCAGGCTGATACGCTCCACGACCAATTGAGATGCTGACGTAGCGGATCTGCTCCTGCACGAACTGCAGGGCATGTAATGCCTGGGTCTCAGGTGTTCCACCCGCGTTGCGGATCTCATTGACCACGGCCGTCACGGCCGGACTGAGCGGCCGCTTTACAACGAACAGCGGCACCACCTGCCTCGCGACTTCGGACCAGTCCTGCAGATCGCTGATCTGCAGGTACGGCCACGTGGAATACCACTTCGGACGATCATCGTCTGCCGCAATGGCCGTAAGATCGTGCCACTCCCAATTCAGCTCGCTGACCGCCCCATTCACAGTCGGCGCCGGCATGGGTTGCCCATCGGAAACCCGGTACAGCAGCGGACGTGAGACCGGCGACACCACTCGCAAGCGCTGCCAGTGCACTGGAGTGCTCCAGCCGATGGTCAGTCGATCCGAGAAATGGCCGGGAAAAGTCCGCGACCGCGAATGCATCGTGTACTCGAACTCGACGACGTCACCAATACGAACGTCGGCAAGCAGCACGTTGACGTTGTAGCCACCGTTGTAGATCTTCTCCCGCAGCTCCGTTTCCTGCGGCAAGGCGGTGATCCGTGCAATGCGACGTTGGTCTATGACCTGCCCCCGGCGCACCACCCGCAAGGAGTTGATGTCCAGGGTCTGGAAGGTTGGATCCACACTGAAGTCGAGCTGGGACTGCTCATCGACTCCCCCGGCACTGACGACCTTGACGGCGGAGTGCTGATAATAGTCATCGCCGGCCGCGGTCACATTGATCTGGCGGTCAAACAGCAGATTCCACGTGCCGTCCGCGACCTCACCCGCCGCCGGAGCTGCGGTGTAATCCGCCGCTGCCGGTTTGATCCAGCTCTCGGTGGCAACGAATCGATACAGTGACTCACCGGCGGTGGCAGTCCGCGCACACCCCAGCAAACTCATCCACACCAGCCAGATTAAGACAACTCCGCGACGAGCTTTCATTGTTGTTATTGGCGCAGGTCCGCACTTTATTCCTGCGAGCTAGCTTGCCGTCATTCGCGCTGAATCGCCAGTACCTCCTCGCGTATCACGCCGGCGAGACCCGAGCCCTGATCCAGATGGCGCGCACCGGCGGCCGTCAGATGCAGGGGATCCCGATACAGGATTTCGCCCGAACGCAGCTTCTGTGAACAGTACTTCGAGCCGCACAAGGCCCCGATCGAATCAACAACCACCAGGTCCGTAAAGCGGGCGGCGATCTCATCGACGTCGCGGTTATAGGCGGCCAGGTGTCGTTCGACGGTCGCGCGCATCATTGTGGGAGCGCAACTGCCCCAAGGAACTTTGATCGGACGCAGGAAACAGGCAGGGCCGGTATCGAATGCCGGGGTCTCGCGCACGTAGATGACCTTGGTCGTGTCGCGCAGCGCGGCAATCAATTCGAACAGCCCTTCCTTGAATTCGAGCTCATCGGATCCGCCCCCTACGAGTACCACGACCTGCGGCCGCAGCTCGCGTACATAATCCACGAAGGCCGACCATGTTTGATCGCAACTGCTCCGATGCGCGTCGCCATTATCAGCCCTGACGCGCAGCATCGGCGGACAACCCCCGCGGGCCAGCAGCATCATGGGATAGTTGGCATAGCCACGATTTGCCAGCGAAACCATGCCGTCATACACCGCCTGCGTCCGCGAGTCGCCCAGGAAGATGACCTGGGGGGCCACTGCGCTCGTACTCTTGCAGTAGTTGAATTCAGAGCGATCCGCCACGGTGCTGGGGCAATAGCGATTGACTCTCGATGCGGTCCCCAGTGAGCGCACGTCATGTCCAAACCGAGCCTGGACTCCGGAAGCTGCGTAAACCGCAAGGCCCGCGACTCCGAGAGTGGCCAGCCCGGCAGCCAGCTTGCCGCCGGCGCTCGGGGCAGGCAGCCGGCGAATCGGACTTTCCACGAATCGGTAAACCAGGTAGGCGAGCGCGAAGCTCAGTACGACGGCCGCGACACGGATCTGCGGTGGAACGCTGCCCGCGCCCAGGATTGTTGCAAACGACAGCAGCGGCCAATGCCACAGATACAGCGGATAGCTGATGACTCCAACCTGGACGAGAGGCGGACTTGTAAGAACGTGGCGGTGGAACCAGTTGCCGGGCGTTCCGCTGATTACGCACATCGCCCCTGCTGCGGGCAGAAGCGCGAGCCAGCCTGGGAAAGACATGCCACTGTTGAAGAATACAGCCGCCGCAACTATCAACCCGACGCCCAAAAGCGCAATCCACGATTTCAGGCGTGATGGAATGCTGGGTGGCTCGATGATGGCCAGCCAGCAACCCAGTCCCAACTCCCAGAATCGCGTCACCGGCAGGTAGAAGTCACCGCGCGGATCGGTGCGCGCAAACACAATATTGATGGCGAACGAAACCACGATCAGCGCAGCCACGGTGACGAGCAGGCTTCTGCGGTGCTTCGCCAGCACCAGCAGCACGAGCGGCCACACGAGGTAAAACTGCTCTTCGATACCCAGCGACCACAGGTGCAGCACCGGATTGAGCTCGGCCGCGGGATCGAAATAGCCGCCCTCGTGCCAGACGGAGAAGTTCACGACAAAGGCGGCGGCGGCGGCCACATGCCGGCCGAGATTTTCGAACTCGTCCGGCAGCAGCACGCACCAACCTAACAGCAGGCAGGCGGCCAGCACGACTGCGAGGGCTGGAAGCAGGCGACGCGCGCGCCGCAGGTAGAAATCCGCAAGCGTAAATGTCGAGCTGCGCAGCTGCCGCAAGATGATGCCGCAGATGAGAAACCCGGACAGGACGAAAAATACGTCGACGCCCACGAATCCACCGGCGACGTATGCAGGAAAAGCGTGGAACCCGACGACGGCCAGGATTGCAATTCCCCGCAGGCCGTCCAGATCCGGACGATAGTGAAGCTCGCGTCCGCGCGCCTCTGGGAAACCTCTCATGTCCCTCTTAAACCCGTCAGCCGGGCGAGAGTTCCGGCGCGGACAATGCCCCGCTTATGGATCGGCCAATGAATCGGGAATGGCCTCTACCAACAAATGGCGCTTGAAATCCAACTCGAGCCGCGCAGTGGGACCCGTAACATGGCCGAGGTCGCGGTTGATCTCGTAGTCATGGACCCGGTAGCCGCGCGGCTGCAGCCCACGAAGCTCCACGGTGCCCCGATACTCCGGGGCATAGAACGCGTAGTAGATCCGATCGCCTTTGCCGATCGCGTGAGTTTCCGGGCGATCGAAGCCCAGGTCGTACAGCTCGCCCAGGTACTTCCCTTCCGACAGTCGCTTGTCCTGGTACACCTGCAACCAGAAGGCCCACTGCTTTTCACGCTCGGGCGTCAGCAGCAGTTTCGGGTCCTTCTCACCCGGAGCGCCGGGCCAGACGAAGTTGCTGCCAACCACTCCACCCACCCCCAACTGGGAGGCAAAGTCGTCGCCGCCTTCGGTCATTTCAACGTGATCGCCGAAATAGGCCACCCCATCCCCGGTGAGCGCCTTGAGTGACTTGCCCTTGTGACGCACCTGCCAGGAGCTCTCCGGATCGGAAGCCACTGTCATGTTGAGAAACGGCATGGTGAAAAACGAGTAGGTGGTACCGCACGGGCAGATCTCCACGAGCGCGCTGGAGTTGACCTGATGGGCCGCATCCCAGATCGAGCGGAAAAAGCCTGGCACGCCTTTCGCGGAGGACTCGGCAGTTGCATGGTGATGAGTGGGATTGAAGCAGCGCGGCGCCGCATTCAGATGCTGGCCATCGATTTTCAGACCATCGAAGCCCCATTCACCCAGCGCCTTGCGCACGAACGCCTGGGCATCGGCCCGGACCGGTGCATAGGCCGGGCACTGATAGTGCGAATTCCACCAGCTGATGTTGTGCGTGGAATGGTCCGCATTGAGCAACAGCCAATCACGGTGATCCCGCTCGACGTGGCTCTCGGGATCTGCGGACAACGGACTCCACCACAACTGCGCCTTCATACCGGCTGCGTGTATCTGGCGCACCAACGCCTTCATGTCCTCATCCCCGCCCGGATACTTCGCAGGGTCTGGCGTCCAGTCGCCAATCTTCTTCTGCCAGCCGTCATCCAGTGTGACCCAACCGAACCCCAGCTTCTTGACCACCGGAAGCGTTGCAACCACCTGCTCCGCCGAAAACTTGCGCCCATAACCCCAGGCACACCAGATCGGCTCGAAGGCGCTCGGCGGCGCGGTAGGGAGCGCCACACCTTGTTTCACCATGAAACGCCGGTAGTCGGTCAGGGTGCGGAAATGATCGCCGCGATGCACCGACACGAAGGTGCGAAAGGTTTCCAGGCTCTGCGACGGCTGCAGGGTCGCTTCGTGGATGAGCTCCAACCCCAGGGACGCTCCATCGGGACCGCTGCGCTTGACCGGCAGCGACACGAGTTGTGGCTCGAGCTCGAAATGGCCGACCGCCAGCCCGATCTCCCGCCGCCAGATGTCGACAATGGGAGTGCCACCACCATAATCCGCCGCGTTCATTCCCTGGTAGTTGTCCTGCCGGAAGCCCACGGTCAGCGGCACTATCCAGTCAGGTCGCTTCTCGTACGATCCGCTCTGATAGGACCAAAGCGCTCCCTCATCACCGTTTGCGTTGACCGTGTACTGTCCATTCGACCATCCCGTTGTCCTCAACGGTTTGCTGGACTTGTTGGTGTAACGGACCTGTACCACAGCCAGCTGCGGGAACTCGTCGTACAAAGTGACCTGCAGCGACTTCTGTACGGTTGCGGTGTGACCGTCGATCCAATGGCGGGTGCCGTGACCGATCTTGTCTTTGATCGACTCTTGCCGATGGCTGTCGAAGGCGAAATCACGCAGCTCTCCGTTGGTGGTCTGCAATGATTCCGAGGCCGACATCGGCCCCAGTGCGATCTGCCGGCCGTCCACGAGTGCCACAACCTGGCTGTGGAGCTTGGCGTCATAGTCGATGCGGATGCCGCGCCCTGCGACGGTCGCAACCGACGTAACGGCGGCGGGAGTCGCGGCACCGTCCGCCGCAACCCCGGCGAATACCCAACACCCGACGACCCATAACACTGCGGTACGCCACATCATATGCCGGCCCTCAAACGCTCGATCGCGGTCCCCGACAGCGGCTGCCCCGCACGCTTGGCGGCATACAAAGCCGCCCCCAACACCGGCGAGAGCTCCGGCGTACACACCCGATAAAGTCTCTCGCCGTAGCGACGCAGGGCATCGGCAAACGAATTGTGAAATAACGCACCAACCTGGGTCGCTCCCGCCGCAACCTGGGTCGCTCGCGTGTTCTCAAAAACACCCCCGGAGTACGACACCGGCACCGTTTCCGAATCAGCGAATTGCAGCCGGCGCCGGACCGCATCAACCAGCAGAGCCAACTCATCGGCGGCTTCGCGCAGGACGTCCTGGGCTTGCGTGTCACCCAAGGTCGCAGCCTCCGTCACCAGGTTGGCGAACTGCGCTATGCGCGCACGATCACCGGCCATTTGAGAATTCACGAGGCCGCACAAATCCAGGTCATCTGGCAGGGTCAGCCGTCGCTTGAGGACGTCATAGAGCGGCCCCTTCGGTACGCGCCCATCACTCATTCTCGCGAACAGATTCAAGCCCCGACAGGCGAGCCAGTAGGCCGACCCCTCATCGCTGAAGATCTCGCCCCATCCACCGGACCTTGCAGATACGCCGCCGCGCTCGCCGTAGCAGATCGACCCTGTGCCCGCAACGACACTGATCCCGTCGGTACACAGCAGGGAACCGGCCCAACCGCACACCATGTCGTTGCCGCATAGGTAGGTTCCGGGCGGCAGACAGCGCCCGGGAAGCTCACTCAACACGTTGGCGACCGAGCTGTCCTCTCCAAAGCACGGCAAACCGAAGAACGCAAACTGGATGTCGGCCGGCCGGATGGCCGCGGCGCCGAGAAGTTGACCAACGCCCTCTTCTATCAACCGTCCCAGTCCATCAATTCCCAGCGCCAGGTACGAAGAGCCGCCGGCCAGGTATGTCGATCTGACAACGCCATCGCGGTCGATGAGGACCATCGCCGTTTTCGTTCCGCCGCCATCAAATCCGATGAACACAGGGGACCTTACAGTGGGTGGATTGTTACGCCGCGTACCACGCGGTTCACGGTACCTGAGTCGATTGGCTCGTCAGGCGAGTTGCCCAGCGCGAGCGCCCGATAGAAGCCATACAGCTGCGCACAAACTATGTAAGGGAACAGCAGCGCAGCGTCATCGATACTGTCGGGCCCCTCGATTGCCAGCACTTCCCCTTCGACCACGGTGTGCGGACTTTGAGCCGCGATGGCAACGACCCTGCCGGCGCGCCCATCCGTGCGAAGCTCGCGCAAGAGATCCAGATCATACTGGCGCGTATTGCGGTCGTTGGAAATGAACACAAAAACCAGGGTGTCGCCATTGATGATGGCCTTGGGACCATGCCGGAAACCCAACGGCGAATCGCTGATGGCCACCACCTTGCCGTCAGTCATCTCGAGCAACTTCAATGCGGCTTCGCGTGCCATCCCGCTGAGACAGCCGCTGCCGAGATAGACTACCCGCGAAAAATCCCTCGACGCCAACTCGCGAATGGGCACCGCGAGCTGCTCCAGTAAAATCTGGCCCGAGCCGGCCACAGTAGCCGCCGTGTCCGTGGGAGCGAGAATGAGCAAGGCCGCGAGCAACATCGATGTGAAGCTCGAAGTCATCACGAAGCTCTCGTCGTGAGTCTCGGGCGGCATCAGGAACACCAACGCATTGCCACGCCTGCGAAATCGCTGATACAACGTGCCGGACTCATTGCACGTCAAAATCAAATGGTGGCATTGCGACACCAGCGTGTCGGCCAGATCCACGACGGCGGCGCTCTCAGGACTGTTGCCTGAGCGGCCGAAAGAAACCAGCAGAGTAGGCACATCCCGCTGCAGGTAGAGACGCGGTGCTGCCAGCAGATCCGTAGTAGCAATGGCCTCCACCCGGCGACCCGACCGTTGCAGCAATACCGGTGCCAGCGACTGCCCGATGAAGCTGGAGCTGCCGGCCCCCGTCAGAATGATCCGCAAGTCAGGCCGCGCCAGCACAGGCGCCAGAAATTCGTCGATCCGCGATCGCCGCTGGGTCACGAGCGATTCCGTCCGCAGCCAACACTGCGGCTGCTGGGCGATTTCGCGCGCGGTGTGCAACGCACCGGCGCGACTCAGTGCGCTCTCATCGAGCAGAAGAAGGCTCATCTTGTCAGTTCTCGTAGTTGTTGCAAGCGGCGGCATAGTGTTTCAGCACACCGTCGATGTGGTGGAGCACGAGATCTCGCGCGTGCGGGCGCAAGTTGCCCGTACGAACCTGCTCATACTGTTGCGGCATATACTGACTCAGCAACGTGAGCGGTGGCGGATTCAGCTCCAGGTTGGCGAGCAGCTTGTCGAGCGCGGCCTGTACGGCCGGCACGGGCCAGTAATAGCGAATGCGGTCGCTCAGGCTGTATTGACGGTCGAGGATCAACTGCTGCCCTGAGGACAGGTAGTACTTTCTCCAGAACTCCGGCGCGGCCGACATGGCCGCCAGGACGGTCTCTTTGAGTTGCGAGCATCCTTGCGTACCCAACCACTCGCGCTCGATTTGATCCAACGCCCAGAGCGCCTCGCGCATGGCGAACGTGAGTCCAGGGCCCACCTTCAGGATGGCGAAATGTCCTTCCACCAGCGCACGCAGATTGTTGGGCGTCTGGTAGTCCGTGGAGTGGGCTTCATACACCATGTGAGGGTAAGCTTCGATGGCACGTGCCAGCTCACCGGCGCGCTCAGGCTGGAAGTCGATCACCTTGTGATGGTCGAACTCCACACCCGGCTGCACGACCAAGCCGATGACCCGCGGCCAAACATCCTGCAGGCCCACCGCAGCGAAGGCACGCCGATGCTCTTCGATGGTTTGGGTCGCTGCGGCGGGCCTCGTCGGTTCCAGCCCGTGCAGATCTTCCTGCGCGCCGCCTGGCACAGGCACCTCAGTTCCCACGATATAGACCGGCGCTTCGCCCCCGACACGCTGCCATGTCAGTTCCGCCACGCGGCAAAGGCGCGCCGCACGCTCTGCCACCGTAACATCCGTCAGGGGTGTCGGATCGTCCAGGCATGACATCGAGCAGTCCAGGTGAATTTTGCGAAATCCCGCCGCCACATAAGCGGCGATGAGTTGCTCCGATTTCAGCATCGCCTCGTGCGCCGGCATGTTCTGCCAACAGTTGGGCCCGAGGTGGTCGCCCCCAAGCAATACCTGCCCGGCCGCCAATCCAACACGGCGGGCGATCGAGAGCACGAAGCGGTTGAAATCGGCAGGACGCATGCCGGTGTAACCGCCGTCCTGGTTGACCTGGTTGGACGTCGCCTCAATGAGGGCAAATCCGCCGTGACGCAATGTATGACGCAAAGTCGCTTCGATAACCAGCGGATGCGCGGAACAGGCTGAGTAGATACCGACGGCTCGCGCGGCCTTGTGTTGCGCGACAATGTCCAGCAGAGCTCTCATGCAATGACAACCTCGACGCCGGCCTCGGAAAGCGCCTTGCGCGCTTCACCCGGTATGCCGGCATCGGTTACCACCTTGGTGATACCTTGCGGCTCGAGAATCTTGTGCAGGCACACCCTGCCGAACTTGGAGGAGTCAGCGACCACGATGATTTCGCGCGCACACGCGCACATGGCACGATTGAGCTGCGCCTCCGGCTCGAAATGAGTCGTGATTCCCTTCTCGATATCGAACCCGTCCGCCGCCAGGAACAGCTTGTCCACGTGGATTTCCTGCAGCGCCCGCTCGGTCTGCATCCCATAGAACGACAGGCTCTTACGCCGCAGCGTGCCGCCCAGAAACACCACCTGCAGATTCTCGTGGGTCGCCAGCTCATTGAGAATCCCAACATCGTTGGTCACGACCACGAGCGAGTCCTCATCACCGATGTGCCGGGCGACCTGCAAAGTCGTACTGCCCGAATCCAACAGGATGGAATCCCCGGACGCGATGAGCTTGGCCGCCGCCTGTCCGATGCGCACCTTCTCGGGCGCGGACAGCGTGCGCTTGACCGCGACGGCATCCTCCCGCGGGGGCAAAGCGCCGCTGTGCAGCAGTGCGCCACCGGGAGAGCGCGTGCAGATCCCCTTGCTGTCCAGAAAGTTCAGATCCTTGCGCAGCGTCTGGGTCGAAACCTTGAAGACCTTGGCCAGCGCCGGAATCTGCACACTTCCTTGTTCCTGCAGCAGGGTCGCAATCTGTTGGCGACGGTTGCTGGTATCTCTGCGAATGATCATGTCGAAGCCTCGAGGGGCGTGGGTTCCGGCTCGATGGCGAGCAATACCGCGGCGATGAGCGCCAGCACGATCCCCACGGCCTTGGATGTGGTTGGAATTGCCTGCAATACCAGAGCCGACAGCAATGCCGTCAACAGGGGCGCACCGGCGTTGGCGAGCGGCGCCACCACAATCGCCTTGCCGTAGCGGAACGCATAGACCAGGCACAATGCGCCGATTGCATTCAGGATCTGGACCACGGCGGCGGACCCCGCGCCGGTGATCCCCCAGTTGATGGGTGTGGAAAAATCGGTCATGACGAACGCCACTGGCATGAGCAACACCGCGGTGACGGCCATGTAGAAGAAAATGCTTTCCGCGCTCATGCTCGCGTTTGCCAGCTTCATGAAGAACGCCTGCACCCCCCACGCGAGCAGGACACCCAACGCGCACAGAAACCAGGCTGCTTCACCGACGGAGCTACCGACCGGTCCACCCGCGTAATCGAACAGCGGCAGGGAGGCGAGGGCCAACACGATACCGGCCGTACCCAACTTGCCGGTCCGTTCGCGCAACAGCAGGAATGACATCACGACGGTCACCAGCGGCGACAGAGAGATTACCGGGAAGATCAGATACGCCGGCCCCGAGCGGACCGCGTGAAACAACAGCATCTGCCCCCCCGCCCCCAACAATCCGATCAGCGATCCGTACAGCACCGATTTCGGGTCGTACTCCAATCGCCAACCGACCCGGTGCAAGGCGAACAGCGCCGGAGCGATCATGGTAATCGCCCACACACAATAGATCAGAGTCTCGGGAAATCCATGGTTGGCAGGCGCTCCCGTGAACGCGCCCCAGACACCCCAGAAGCCGACGGTGATCAATGCGTACGTCAGCCAGGCCTTTGTTCTTTGAGTAGTCATCTAGGGGCCCCCTTGGGCGACCTTTATAGTCGAAACTTCCATAAGTTTCAATAGATATACTTTCAACGATAGCGATGGAAATATCCCTATTGAAAGATATGCGAATGTTCATTTGAGGTCGTCAACCCGATCAGGACCGACGTGCCGTTGAACCCTGGAGTCTTCCTCGCCTTGGAGTGGATATGAAACGCAGGGTCTGTTTGGCGGTCGCGGCCGTGGCTGCACTGGTGGTCTGTGCCGATGCGCTGGCTTCGAGCCGGGTCGCGCGGGTGTACATCATCGACCGGGACACCGGTGCGCAGTTGACGCCTCATCTTTATCGCGGTGAGTACTGGGTAGCCGGAACGCCGGGCGCCCACTATGCGATCGAGATCCGCAATCTTTTGAGCGAGAGACTGCTGGCAGTGACCTCGGTCGATGGTGTCAATGTCATTTCGGGAGCGACCGCAGGCTGGGATCAGACCGGGTATGTATTTGATCCGGGCGAGCGATACCAGATCACCGGGTGGCGCAAAAGCGATGCGGAGGTCGCCGCGTTCACCTTCACGGACTCCTCGGCGTCCTATGCGCAACGCACTGGACGCCCGGCCAACATCGGCGTCATTGGCGTAGCACTCTTTCGGGAACGACAGCCGGCGCATGTCTTCTCACCGCTCGACTTCCCCGACTTCAAGGAGTCCACGGTGGAGCCTCAAGCCGGGCTCGAGCAGGACGGCGCTTCAGCGCGGCAGCGTGCCCCATCCAACAGCGTCGCAGACGCCGCTTCGCGAGCCGAGTCTGCAGCGCCGGCACAAGCGCTGCCCGCGCCCAAACTCGGCACCGGCCACGGCGAGCGCGAAGCCTCATACATCAATCACACCGATTTCAACAGAATGCAATCCGAGCCGAACGAGGTCATCCGGATCCACTATGACAGTCTGAACAACCTGGTCGCCATGGGCATCGTGAAACGACCCCGGCGCGAGCCACCCACACCCAACCCGTTCCCCGCTTCGCCCGACCAACAATACGCACCGGATCCGCCTGGTTGACACCAGCGGAACAAGCCTCAGACTAGCGCGAGCGATGAGCAACACCCCGGAACAGATGGCTGAATGGCGCGATGTCGATGTAACGACATTTCGCGACAAGATCGTTCCGTCGGGTCAGCCAGCGGTTCTGCGGGGTGTCGTACGCGATTGGCCCGCCGTTCAACGCGGCGGAGCATCGCCGCGAGCGATGTGCACCTATCTGTTGGGCTTGCGGCAGGGAGCCCCGGTACCCCTGCTGACCGCCGAGCCCGCCGTCAAGGGTCGGTTCTTTTTCCGGGACGACCTGCAGGGACTCAACTTCCAACGTCAGCCGGCGCCGCTGTCGACGGCCTTGCGATTGCTGTTGACCCACCTGGATGACACCGAGCCACCGGCCATCTTTGTCGAATCCGCGCCCCTGCCCGAGTGCTTGCCCGATTTCGCCGCCGCCCACCGGCTCGACTTGTTGGATGCCCGGACGGTGCCGCGCATCTGGATCGGCAATGCCGTCAAAGTGCAGACCCACTTCGACTTGTGGAGCAACCTCGCCTGCGTCGTGGCCGGCCGCAGGCGCTTCACGTTGTTTCCGCCAGAGCAACTACCCAATCTGTATCCGGGTCCAATGGATGTCACCTTGGCCGGGGTACCGGTCAGCATGGTGCCTCTGGACAATCCGGACTTGCAGCGCTATCCGCGGATTCGCGATGCCCTCGCCACCGCGCGAGTCGCCGAGCTCGATCCGGGCGATGCCCTGTTCATTCCCTATGGCTGGTGGCATCACGTTCAGTCGCTGGCCTCCTTCAACGTACTGGTCAACTACTGGTGGGCCAATGCGACGCCGCTGAGCTCACCGCTCGATGCTTTGCTGCATAGCTTGCTGGCGCTGCGCGAGTTGCCGGTGACCGAGCGGGCCGTGTGGCGCAATCTGTTCGACTACTATGTGTTTCAAACCAGCGGTGACCCATTCGCTCACCTGCCGCCCACCATGCATGGGCTGATGGGCGCCCGCAGCCCTGAGCAACTTCGCGAAATCAAGGCCATTCTGGCGGACGCACTGCGGCGCTGATCAGCGGGACGGTGCGATATCATAGGCGGATGCGCACCTCACTCTCCGCCCTTCTCGCAAACGGTCGCGTGCTTTTGGCCGACGGCGCCACCGGCACCAATTATTTCAAAGCCGGCCTCACCTCGGGTGAGCCGCCGGAGTTCTGGACCGTGGATCGACCCGATGAGGTCGCGGGCCTGCATCAACGGTTCGTCGATGCCGGCGCGGACATCATTCTCACCAACACCTTCGGCTGCAATCCGCACCGTCTCAAATTGCACAACGCCCAAGACCGCGCGTACGAGCTTGCCAAGCGCGCCGCCGAGTTGGCGCGCACAGTGGTCGATGCGGCGGATCGGCCCATTGTAGTCGCGGGTTCGGTGGGACCAACAGGCGAGCTGTTCGAGCCGATGGGTGCACTTACCCATGAAGCGGCGGTTGCGTCATTTGCGACGCAAATGCGCGGATTGCGGGATGGTGGTGCGGACGTCGCCTGGATAGAAACGATGTCTTCTCAGGAAGAAGTGAGTGCGGCAGCAGAGGCCGCCACGGCTGCCGGACTGCCTTATGTTGTTACATATTCATTCGACACGGCCGGCCGCACGATGATGGGCCTGCTTCCACGGTCGGTTCCCGAGACGGTGGCATCACAATCAGTAGCGCCGCTGGCCGTCGGCGCCAACTGCGGCGTGGGCGCATCCGACATCCTGGTGACCTTGCTGGAAATGCGAGACACACCCTATGCGTTGGTCACCAAAGGCAACTGCGGGGTACCGCACTTCGAAGGCACTGAAGCTGTTTATTCCGGTACGCCCGACTTGATGGCCAACTATGCACACCTGGCCATCGATGCCGGCGCCCGGATCATCGGTGGCTGTTGCGGCACTACGCCTGAGCATCTCGCTGCGATGCGCGTCGCTATTGATACGCACGTGCGCGGCGACAAACCGACTATCGACAAGATTGTCGAGCAGATTGGACCGCTGACCAATGCAGCGCCCACGGAGAAAGCCAAGAGGGCTTCCCGCCGGTCACGCTAACCACGAGCCTGTCTGACTAGTGATGCGCCTAGAGCACGGGCGAAGTCGTCAGATTCCAGATTCCATCGGCATACTCCCGGATCGTACGATCGCTGGAGAATTTGCCGGAACAGGCTACGTTCATGATGGCTTTGCGCGACCACGTTTCAGGATCGCCATAGCACGTGTTCAGCTCGCGATGGGCGCGGGCATAGTCCGTCAAGTCCGCCAGGTGCCGGTAGTGATCGCCGTAGTCCAGCAGGACGCGGCGGATCGGGCCGAAAACTCCCCGGTCGTGCGGACTGAAGTGGTCACTCATGATCAGCTCCAGGGCCTCGCGGGTTTCCGCTTCATTGTTGTAGTGCCAATGCGGATCGTACCAGGCAGCCCCGTCCTCAACCTGTTGCGCCGTCAGGCCGAACAGGAAGAAGTTCTCCTCGCCGGCCTCCTGGGCCATTTCGATGGTTGCGCCATCGCGCGTACCGATGGTCAGCGCACCGTTCATCATGAATTTCATGTTGCCGGTGCCACTCGCCTCATAACCTGCGGTGGAGATCTGCTCGGACACATCGCTCGCGGGAATGAGCCGCTCTGCCAGACTGACGTTGTATTCGGGCAGGAACAACACCTTCAGCCGGCCGTTGACGACCGGGTCCGCATTGACGATGGTCGCCACATGACCGATGAGCTTGATGACGAGCTTGGCGAAGTGATACGCCGGAGCCGCTTTTCCGGCGAACAGGAACGTATGCGGTGACATCTGAAAGGATGCGTTGCGTCGCAGCCGATTGTAAAGGATGACAATGTGCAGGACATTGAGTAGCTGGCGCTTGTACTCATGGATGCGCTTGATCTGGCTGTCGAAGATCGAGTCGGGATCCAGTGACACACTGTAGGCGCTCTGCAGCCAGTTCGAAAAGGCGACCTTGGCCTCCCGCTTGGACTTGCGAAATTCCTGGCGAAAGCCCGCGTCCTGCGCGAGTGGCACCAACGCACGCAGTTGCGACAGATCGGTGATCCATTTATCCCCGATCGCCGTGGTGATCAGGCGCGACAGGGCCGGATTGGCTTGCTGCAACCATCGCCGGGGAGTAACGCCATTGGTCTTGTTGTTGAAGCGATCCGGAAACAGTTCCGCGAGATCGCGCAGCACTCGAGTGCGCAGCAAGTCAGAATGGATGCTCGCCACTCCGTTCGTACTGTGCGAGCCAACTACGGCCAGGTGCGCCATGCGCACTCGTCGCATGCCTCCCTCTTCAATGAGGCTCACACGTTGCACACGGGATTCGTCGCCCGGATAACGACTGCGAACATCATCCAGGAAACGGCGATTGATTTCGTAGATGATCTCCAACTGCCGGGGAATGAGCGTCTCGAACAAGTCGACCGGCCATTTCTCCAGGGCCTCCGGCAGCAACGTGTGATTGGTATAAGCGAGCGAGCGCCGGGTGATGTCCCACGCCTGGTCCCACGGCAGATGGGCCTGATCGAGAAGAATGCGCATCAACTCGGCGACGCACAGAGCCGGATGTGTGTCGTTCATCTGCACGGCCACGCGGTCCGGCAACGTCGACCAATTCACCTCACCATTCCTGCAAAAGCGCGCGATGATGTCCTGCAACGAACAGCTCACCATGAAATACTGCTGCAGGAAGCGCAATGAGCGGCCGGCTTCGGTCGAGTCATCCGGATATAACACGCGGGTTATCGACTCGGCGGCGACGTTTTGTATGACCGCGCCTGCGAAGTCGCCGTGAGAGAACTCGGCAAAGTCAAAGGACTGCGGCGCGGCCGCCGCCCACAGCCGCAGGGTGTTGATACAGTTCGCACCGTACCCCACGATCGGCCGGTCATAGGCCATGCCGAGCAGGTTGGAAGGCCGGTTGCGTGTAAAAATCAGCGAGGAGCCGCGCAACTCGAAGGTCGCATTCAGGGGCACGACATAGAGTCTGCCGGGCCGCGCGACTTCCCAGGGGTCCCGATTGCGCAGCCAATTGTCAGGTTGCTCGATCTGGGAGCCATCCTGGATGGATTGCTTGAAAATACCGTACTCATACCGCAGGCCATAGCCGATGGCGGGATACTGCAGCGTTGCCAGTGAGTCGATGAAACAAGCCGCCAGCCGTCCGAGGCCGCCGTTTCCCAGGCCGGCATCCGGCTCTTCCTCCAGCAATGCTTCGAGGTCCCAGCCTTGTACCTGGAGCGCGTGGCGCACGAGCGGCTCCGCCGCGAGATTCATGATGTTGTTACGCAGGGTCCGTCCGAGCAGGAACTCCATCGAAAGGTAGTGAATGCGTTTGGGCGCCGCCTGTTCGCGTGCGTTGCGGGTCTTGGCCCAGCGATGGGCTACCAGGTCCCGGATGAAGCGCGCGGTGGCTTCAAAGCGCTGTCGCGAATTGGCCAGCGGTGGATCGAGGAGGTGCTCGCACAGCAGGTAGCGCTCGGTCCACTGGTCCTGGTGTTCCGCCAACCCGAGACGCTCCAGGCGCCGCGCCAGCGCGGGATCGACCGGTTCGGGAATATCGGAGGTAGCGGGCGACAAGGGCTTTGAAGCGCTCATGGATAGACCTCCGCCATCGTTGTTCTTTGCGAGGGTTGCCCGCAGACTTGTGGATGCCGCCGCAATATTAGTCGGTTTTACGCGCAGCCACAGTTTCGCATCCCCTGTGTTTCAGTCCTGCGACAGCGCGACCGGAAACTGGGCTATGCTTTGAATTCGAGCTTCACAGGAGAGCGCTCATGCCCAAGGCCTATTGGATCAGCTGCTATCAGAAAGTCCTGGATCCCCTCAAGCTCGCGGCCTATGCGAAGCTGGCGGGACCCGCCATCGAGGCGGGTGGCGGGCGCTTCCTGGCCCGGGCAGTAGCATCGCAGGCCTACGAGGCCGGCCTGCTGGACCGCACGGTGTTGATTGAGTTTGATTCAGTTGAGAAGGCGATTGCGACGCACGAGAGCCCCGCGTACAAGGCTGCGTTGGTAGCATTGGACGGCGGTGTAGTGCGCGATCTGAGGATAGTTCAGGGCGTTTAACCGCTCGCCTCTCATCGGCCGGTCAGGCGGTTCGCCTGCTCGGAGTATCGAGCGCCCGGATTGGACTCAAAGGCAGCGCGTTGGCAAAAAAGTATTACGTAGTGTGGGCGGGACGCAAGACCGGTGTATTCACGGACTGGGCTACGGCCCAACTTCAGGTCGATAAGTTTCCCGGCGCAAAGTTCAAATCGTTTGCGAGCCAGGCGGAGGCGGATCGGGCTTTCCAATCCGGCAGACCTGCACCTGTCGCTGCGAGATCAGCGAAACGCGCCGGCGCCATTGCCGACACAGTCCCTACCGCCACGGCCGCTCCCGCCATCGCTGGGCTGCAGATCTACTGTGACGGCGCATGTGAACCGAATCCCGGTAATGCGGGGTCGGGCATTGCCGTATATCGAGACGGCTCACTGGCTCAATTGTGGTACGGCCTTTACAACCCGCACGGTACGAATAACACGGCTGAGCTCAATGCTCTGCATCACGCGCTGCTGATGGCAGAAGTGGCTATCGTCGACGGACAACGGGTACAAATACTCTGTGACTCGACGTACGCGATCAACTGCGTGTCAAAGTGGGCTGCGGGGTGGAAGAGCAAAGGCTGGCGGAAGGCAGGCGGGGAAATCAAGAATCTCGGCATCATCCAGGCCGCCCATGCCGTTTACAGCCGCATCGAATCCGATGTGCAACTGACGCATGTAAACGCGCACGTAGGAACCGAGGGTAACGAGCTCGCAGATCGGATGGCGATGTTTGCCGCGGAAAGCCGCACTCCAGACCTGCGTCAGTATGGTGAAGAGCTCAATATCGAAGCGATTTTGCGCATGCGCAGGGGTTAGGTCGCAAATCCCATTGGAGCCGACCATTCAAGAGGAACAAATACGTGAAGCCCTGAATGCGCACTGGCACGCCTCAGCCGCCGGCGATGCAAACGCGGAACATGACATTTACGCTGACGATGCCATTTGTGATTACCCGCAGTCAGGTGAGCGAATCCTCGGGCGAAGCAATTTGCAGGCGCTGCGCAGTCATCATCCAGGCAAGCCGTCGGGCTTCAACGTTAAGCGAATTGTCGGCAAAGGTGATCTGTGGGTCACGGAGTACACAATCAACTACCAGGGGCGAGCCGCATACACGGTGAGCATCATGGAGTTCCGCAACGGTAAGGTCGTGCACGAGACACAGTACTTCGCAGATCCCTTCGAGGCGCCGGCCTGGCGGAGCCAGTGGGTTCAGCGAATCGGGTGAGGCCGCAGCAGACGGCATAGCCCGGCAAAACCGGCCAAGTTGACATGCAAGTCATTACTTGCCTATTATTCAAGCAAGTGATTACTTGCATATAACACATGGTAGAGCGCCACGACACCGACGCGCTGTTCAAGGCCCTGGCCGACTCCAGTCGGCGCAAGCTGCTGGACCTGCTGAATGCGCACGACGGCCGCACACTCAACGAGTTGTGCGAGCACCTGGATATGACGCGGCAGGGCGTGACGCAGCATCTTGATCTGTTGGAGGCGGCGAACCTGGTCGCCACCGTGCGACGCGGCCGCGAAAAGCTGCACTTCCTCAATCCAGTACCGCTGCAGGAGATCTATGAGCGCTGGATTGCCAAGTTTGAGAAGCCGCGCCTCAAGGCGCTCTCAAACCTGAAACAACGCCTGGAGAAAGCCGATGGCTAGATCAACCTTTGTCTACGTGACCTACATCCGCACCACACCGGAAAAGCTGTGGTCGGCACTGACCGACGCGCAGTTCATGAAGCAGTACTGGTTCGGCAATCACTGCGAAAGCCTGTGGACGCCGGGATCCTCGTGGAAAAATGTCCATCCCGATGGCCGCGTCACCGACATCGGCGAGATTGTCGAGGCCGAGCCGCCACGGCGGTTGGTGTTCCGCTGGCGCCACCAGGACAAGCCCGAACTCAAGGTCGAGGGCGACTCAACGTGCACCATGGAACTGGAGGCGATTGGAGCGGCAGTCAAGCTCTCCATCACCCACACCATCGAACGTGAACCCTCGAAACTCATTGAGGCGGTGTCCGGCGGCTGGCCGAAGGTCATCTCCAACCTGAAGTCCCTGTTGGAGACCGGCTCCATCGCTCTGCAGGAACCTTATCCAACGGCTGTCGCCCGAGCAGGCTGAAACGGCAACGCCAACCAGAGCATGGTGGAACTGGATGGCCTATGATGCACCGGGCCGGCACACTGGATCGTTACTCGATGCGCTACACGCGAACGACTATTTTTCTGCACTGGCTGACGGCACTCTTGCTCCTCGGGCAGATCGTCTTTGGTTGGTATCTGGAGAGCGTTCCACGCCAGACGCCGGCGCGTTCCATTGTCGTCAACTTCCACAAATCGACCGGCATGGTCCTGGGACTGGTCATCCTGATTCGACTGATCTGGCGAGTAACTCATCGGGCGCCGGCCCTGCCCGCGTTTGTACCGGGTTGGGAACGTGTGCTGGCCCAGGCCAGTCACTTCGGCCTCTACCTGTGCATGATCCTCATGCCGCTATCGGGTTACATCGCCTCCAATTTCAGCAAGTGGGGCGTGAATTTCTTCAACGCGGTGAAGATGCCGGCATGGGCGCCCGAGAACCACGCGGTCTACGCCGCCCTCAACGCCACTCACGTCGTGACTTCGTACGTATTCGTGGCGCTCATTGCGCTACATCTGCTCGCTGCCATCAATCATGCAGTGCGAAAAGACGGCATATTCAGCCGAATGCTTGCCGATAGAACTCCGAGGTAACCCGTTTTTCATCCGCTCTATTGCAGTCATATCAGCATGGCTTATATAATGCGGGCGGTACCTTGAAATAGCGCGCGGTGGGGGGAATCGCCGATGGATGTTCGTATTCTGGACACCACGTTCCGCGATGGCGCGCAAAGCCTATGGGCGATGGCCATTCGTCACGGGATGATGGAGGCGGTTGCCGCGGACATGGACAACGCGGGCTTCGCGGTCATCGAAGTTCCGGCGAATGCCATCCACTTCAAGAAATACATCCGCGACCTGAAGGAAAATCCCTTCGACTTGATGCGGATGTTGGCCAGGAAGATGCCCAAGACGCCGAAAGCGGCGATGGGCGGCAACCTCAACCTCAACCCTTTTGGTACGCCGACCCCTCCGGCGCTGGGCAGGCTGTACCAGAAGACCTTGTTCGATATCGGCGTCCTCAATCGGATCCAGACGGCCTGCAACACCGCCGATCAGTTGACACGTCAGCTGCCGACTCTCGCCCCGTTCCTGAAGGGGATTGGCTACAAGTTGGCGTTGGCGATCTCGTACTCGATCTCACCACGCCACACGGACGAGTTGTACGCCGAGAAAACCCGCGGGGCGGCCGCGCTGAAACCTGACGCAATCTACCTGAAAGACCAAGGCGGCCTGCTGACGGTCGACCGTCTCCGCACTTTGATGCCGATCATCATGAAGGAAGCCGGCGACATCCCGGTTGAGCTTCACTCCCATTGCACGACGGGTCTCGCGCCGCTCGTCTATGCCGAGGCGCTCAAACTGGGCGTCAAGACCTTACATTGCGGCATCCCGCCCCTGGCCGACGGTCCGGCCCAGCCGTCCGTCCTCGACATGATCAGAAACGCCCGGCTGCTGGGCTATTCGATCGATCTCGACGAAAAGTTGCTGCAATCAGTTTCAAAGCGCCTCTATGCGATCGCGCGACAGGACAACATGCCGCTGGGCGAGCCCACGCGCTACGACTACGCGCAATACATCCACCAGATTCCCGGCGGCGTGATTTCCAACCTGCGCTTCCAATTGTCGGAGATCGGTCTTTCGCACCGTATCGATGAGGTGATCCAGGAATGCATCCAGATCCGCGAGGATTTGGGTTACCCGATCATGATCACACCGTTCTCGCAATTTGTTGGCACACAGGCTGCCATCAACGTCGCGACCGGCGAACGCTACAAGGCCGTGATCGATGAATTGATCCGTTTCGCGCAAGGCGTGTTCGGGGAGGATTCCGGTTACACGTGGATGGACCAGAACCTGAAGGACAAATGGCTTGCCTTGCCGCGCGCCAAGGAGCTTGCCGCGCTCGGCAAGCGTCAGATCGATGATATCTCGCTGGCAGAGTGCCGTCAGAAATTCGGCGCGCCGGGAATCAGCGACGAAGAGTTGATGATGCGCGCGATCATGGGCGGCGCCGAGGAAATGCAGGCGATGGTCGCGGCGGGGCCGCCCAAACGCTACCTGACAAGCGACATGCCGCTTGTCACGCTTCTCAATGAGCTGAAGAAACTTAGCGGCGTACGCTACATCCAGATTCAGCGCGGAGCCGATTCGATCTCGCTGCAGAACCGGGGCGGCGACGCCGCGGCGAGCGCCGCCGAATAATCAGGTTAGAAGAGGTGTCGTCGTGAGTGATGGCTTGAGTGAGTTGAAAGAGGAGGACGTCCAGCGACTGGTGCGTCTCATCGAAAGTCTGGAGTCGTCGTCGTTCGACTACATGCAGCTTCAGGTCGGCGACATGAAGGTGACTATCGGCAAAGGCGCTGTGCCGATGAGCGCGCATGCCGCTGCGCCGCCTGCAGTTGCGGCGCCTGCCGTGCCCGCCTATACCCCGCCGCCTGCCGTTGCGGCGGCTGCCGCGCCTGCCCACGCCCCGCCTGCTGCGCCGGTTGCCGCCACACCTCCATCGGTTGCCGCGGCGCCTCCGCCGGTCCAAACCACGCCATCAGGCAGGCGTGCGGCCGGTCCCGCGCCCGCCGGTACAATCGAAATCAAGTCTCAGATCATGGGCATGTTCTACCCACAGCCCGAGCCTGGCTCACCGCCGTTTGTTTCCATTGGCGCCGAAGTCAAAGAAGATACGACCGTCTGCCTGATCGAGGTGATGAAAACATTCAATGCAATGACTGCCGGCGTAAAAGGGGTCATAACGGAAATCTGCGCCGAGAATGCACAGATGGTCGAATACGGACAGGTGTTGTTCCGCGTTCGGCCGTCCTGAGTCATCGCCATGACGATTCGTCGCGTCCTGATCGCCAATCGCGGTGAAATCGCGGTTCGCGTTATCCGCGCATGCCAAATGCTCGGCATCGAGACTGTGATCGTGACATCGGAGGCCGATCGCGACGCGATGCCGGCCCAACTTGCAGACCGCGCCGTCTGCATCGGGTCCGCGCGGTCGACTGACAGCTATCTCAACTACCGCGCCATTGTTACAGCCGCCAAGGCGACGGGATGCGATGCGGTGCATCCGGGCTACGGTTTTCTTTCGGAGAAGCCTGAACTCGCCGATGCCTGTGCAAACGAAGGCCTGATCTTCGTCGGGCCGACCGGCGATCACATGCGCAAGATGGGCAACAAGATTGCCGCGCGTACACTCGCGCGCGAAGCGGGCGTGCCCACGCTTCCGGGCTCGGAGAAGATCGCTTCGGCCGCCGACGCGGCCGAGGTAGCGGCGCGGATTGGCTATCCGGTGATGATGAAGGCCGCTGCTGGCGGCGGCGGCCGCGGCATGAAAGTCGTTTATGAGCCAAGCAAATTGCCGGAAGTATTTGCAGCGGCCTCCGCCGAGGCGGGATCGGCCTTCGGCGATCCGACCTTGTATCTCGAACGCTTCATTGCCAACGCCCGCCATATCGAAGTCCAGGTCCTCGGCGATAAATTCGGCAACGTGATTCACATCGGCGAGCGCGATTGCTCATTGCAACGCCGACATCAAAAGGTCGTCGAGGAAGCGCCGGCGCCCGGAATCACGCCGGCTTTGCGCCAGGAAATCTGCAAGGCGGCCGTCGGCCTCGCCCGCAACATCGGCTACGAAAATGCCGGTACGTGCGAATTCATTTTCGATGAGGACGCCAAGACCTTTTATTTCCTCGAGATGAATACCCGCATACAGGTCGAGCATCCGGTGAGCGAGACCATCACCGGAATCGATCTGGTACAGGAGCAATTCCGCATTGCCGCCGGTGAGCCGTTGCGTTTCAAACAGTCGGACATCGTATTTCGTGGCCATGCGGTCGAATGCCGCATCAACGCTGAAATTCCGGAAGCTGGCTTTCGTCCGAACGCGGGACTCATCCAGACATGGGCGCCGCCTGTGGGTCCCAATATCCGGCTCGATACGCATTGCTACGCCGGCTACACCGTCCCGGTTTTCTATGACTCGATGTTGGCGAAACTCATCGTGTACGGCTCGACCCGCACCGAAGCTATCGAGCGCATGCGTCGCGCGCTCGATCTTTTCGCAATCCGCGGACTCGGCACAACAATCCCGTTCCTGCATTTCATGATGGGGCGCGCCGAATTTATTGACGGCAAGGTCAGCACCCATCTCATCGACGATGTCATGCCGGACTTTCTGTCCGAGAAGGCAGTCGCGACTAGTTCGAGTTCGCGTAGATCTTGACGAGATCAGTCATGAAGTCGCGGCCCACGAACAAGGACCGCACACTGATGTACTCGTTCAGGCCATGCACACCGTTGAAGTCCGAATTTGCCCACACTCCGGGCACGCCATAGACCGGAATGCCGATCGCCTCAAGGTAAGGCCCGTCGCTCGAGCCTGTGGCCATGACGGGAACGAGAGGTACGCCGGGGAAGTACTTGGCGACCAACTTCTCCGCCGGGCGGACGATCCTCGGATCCAGCGGGGCGGAAGATGCGAGCGGTTTGTCTCTTGGTATCAACGTGACTTTCACGCGCGGATCACCCAACGCCGCTTCGAGCGCGGCACGAGTGCCCTCTTCGGTCTCTCCCGGGAAGATCCGGCAGTTCACATTTGCCCCGGCGCGCTGTGGAAGCGCATTGCTGGCGTGACCGCCGTCGAGGAGCGTTGCGACGCACGTGGTGTGTAGCAGAGCGTTATAGACGCGATCCTTGGAGACCTTCGCGAGAGCGGCCGCGTCATCGGGATTTTGCGCAAGCGCCACCATCGCTCGCCCCAGCTCATCACCTCGGACAGCGCCGGTCTTGGCAAAAAACGCCTGGTTGATCGGCGTGACTTTCATCGGAAACTCGTACTCGCGCACTCTAATGAGCGCATCGGCGAGCTCGTAGATGGCGTTGTCGCGAATCGGGATCGAACTGTGGCCACCCGGGTTGACGGTTTCGAGCCGGTAGTTTCTCGTGGTCTTTTCAGTCACAACGAGGTCCTGCTCGAGCATCTTGCCGTGGTCGTCCAATAGCCCGCCGCCGCCCTCGTTCAGTGCGAATTCCGCGGCAACCAGCTCAGGCCGATTCTGCACGAGCCACCGCAGGCTGTTGAACGCACCAATGGTTTCCTCCCCGCAGGTGAGTGCCAACCTGATCGAGCGCCTGGGGCGATAGCCACTCTGCTTGAAGCGAGCCAGCAGGTCGACCCAGATCGCGGCGGTGCTTTTCATGTCCAGCGTTCCGCGACCATAGTATCGGCCGTTCTCCTCGATCAGCGTAAATGGATCGCGCGTCCAGTCCTCGCGCTTTGCCTCAACCACATCGAGGTGCCCGAGCAGCAATATCGGCTTCGCCGTGTTCGAGCGCCCGTGCAGAACGGCCACCAAGCCACCCTCCTTGGGATGCTCGGGGGTGGAGAAGAGTGTGATGTCAGCATCCGCGAACCCTGCCGCCTTCAGGTGCGCTGCCGTGCGCTCGGCCGCGAGTGTGCAGCTGCCGGCGGACAGCGTTGTGTTGGTCTCGACCAGCTCCTTGAAGAGCGCCAGAAATGCAACTTGATCAGCTCGTAACGACGGCATCGGTGCATCCGGCGTGGCGGCCAATACTGCCGGCGCAGCAACGGCCAAGCAGATCAGCGTCCATATACATCGAGGAATCATATGCGGGGCCAACGGCCGAGCAGTCCTGCCCCCCCGTCGGAGCGCAGATCAGCCCCACCTCGCCGCTTCATGTGATATTCCGACTTCAACCGCCAGGTCTTGCCGCCGTCGCTGGACTGCTCATCGCGCCAGACGAAAGAGTCGGGGCGTATGTCGTTGAACGACCACCGTGTTGTTGTGCTGTTGGTATTCTGGGTCTCCAGCACGAACCGATCGCTTCCCGCCGCACCGCCTGTGAAGCTCATGACCGAAGCACTCTCCGGGTCGACAAAGGTCGCGTGCCATGCTCGCGATTTCGGCTCAAAATAGTACACACTCGTATAAACCTCCCGATCCTTACGCGCCCCCGAGGGATCGACGATCCAGAGATCCTGTACGGCGCGCCCGTCCAGCACCCATCCAACGATGAATTCGCCCGAGCGGCGGGTTACCGTTCCGTCCTTCAAAAAATCAGCGTATTCAACATCCCATGTTCCGACCACGCGGCCTAGGGCCTTCGACTCCTCACCGAGTGAGGCATGAGGGCCCATAGCCCGGAGCGCGGTAGCGATGTCGGTCGGCCGATCAGTGGACGTGTGTTTTCTGATGTCCGCAGCGTCGCTGATGCTAAGGGCTGCCCACGCCAGGAACCCTGAAGCCAGCAGCCAGACTGCACTACGAGGTGAGTATGTCATTGTCATGATCTTCCCTTTCAATAGCTCGGTACCCGAACATCTTCGGATATGAGTGTAGGTGCAACGGCCGGACGGACCCATACCGCTTGCTGCACCGGGCCGGCGGTTCGTTGCATCCGCGAGCCAGCACCCGAGCGTTGGCGTAGAGTGATGGTCATGACGGAGACCCAAACCGGAGTGCGTTCGACCCGCGACCGAGCGGCCAGCGAGGGAATCCCCAGTGGGGGCTGGCTCTGGATTGCAGCGATCTGGTTCGCGGGCGGAGTATTCGACGCCAGCCAAAACGTCCTCATCATGCATAGGGAAGGTCGGCATGCCTGGTGGCTACCGCTCTTCCTAACCGAGCTGGCGCTCTGGCTGCCTTGGGCACTGGCTACTCCCTTCATCAGCCGCCTGGCGCAGCAATACACAACTACGCGCGGCGTTACCGTGCGAACGGTCGGCGTACATCTCGCCGTCTTCACTATCCTCTGCGTCGTGACGGAGGCATGGTCGGCAGCGCTCCAAGTGATGTTCAATCCCTGGGGAAATCGGCGGCCGCCGACTTTCGTGAACACTTGGAGCACGTCACTCCTCTACCAGGCTCTGACGTTCTTGATCGTGTATGCGCTGATACTGACAGTCACCTTTGTATTGGACTCGAGGCAGCGCATGGCCCGCCAGATAACCGAGACCGCGCGCCTCAACGAGGAGCTCTCCAAGGCGCAGCTGGCGGCACTGCGCCGACAGATTGAACCCCACTTCATGTTCAATACGCTGCACGCCATCGCCGGGCTGGTACGGGATCATAGAAACGAATCCGCCGTGAGCATGATCGCGGGACTCAGTGAGTTTCTGCGGCGCGCGCTGGAGGACTCCCACCGTTCACAGGTGACACTCGCGGAGGAAGTTGAGTATTTGCAACGCTACCTCGACATTCAGAAGGTTCGCCTTGGAGAACGTCTGCAGGTAAGTGTGGACATCCCAACTCAACTGCTGGGCGCACAGGTTCCTAACTTTCTGCTTCAGCCCTTGGTGGAAAATGCCATCAAGCACGGCATTTCCCAGCGTGTTGCCGGAGGGACCGTCCGCGTCGCCGGTGCTCGTGAAAACGGCAACCTTTGCCTCCGCGTCTACAATGATGGCCCGCATTTTCCAACCGACTTGCAGGCGACTCGCACGGGTGTCGGCATCGGAAACCTGCGCACGCGTTTGCAGATCCTGCACGGCAAACAATCCGAATTACTGCTGAGGTGTGTCGAAACCGGCGGAGTGGAAGTAGTAGTCACTCTGCCGCTCAAGGAGGCATGAAGTGGCGCCCCTCGAAAAGCGACCGGCACCGATACACGCTCTGGTGGTTGACGACGAATCACTGGCGCGACGCAACCTGACCGTACTGCTGCAACGTGATCCGGACATCGCGTCCGTCATCGAATGCGCATCCGGCATGGAGGCTGTCGAGGAGATCGGCAGATCGAAACCTGATCTGGTATTTCTCGACGTGCAAATGCCCGAATGCGGTGGCTTTGACGTGCTCGAGTTGTTGGGCAACGAGCTGCCGACCATCATCTTTGTGACGGCCTACGACGAGTACGCGCTGCGCGCCTTCGAAGCGGGAGCGCTTGATTACTTGTTGAAGCCGTTCGACAACGCGCGCTTCGAGCGTGCTTTGAATCGTGCCAAGGACAGACTCGCGCACTATGCGCCGTCCCGACCCCTCCCAGCGGAGCGCCTGGTAATCAAGAGTCGGGGCCAGGTTCTCTTCCTGAATGTCGCGGACATCGACTGGATCGAGGCTGCGGGATATTACGCCTGCGTGCATGTGGGCAGTGACACGCACATCATCCGTCGGACACTCCTGGAACTCGAACGGGATCTGGGCGAGGAGAGGTTTAGTCGCATTCACCGCTCAATCATTGTGAACCTCGATCGGGTTCATGGGCTGGAAATCCAGGACGGCGGCGAGTACGAGGTTGTATTGAAATCCAAGATCCGCCTGCAGTTGAGCCGGCGTTTTCGGAAGCTGCTTCAGGAGCGCATGGACGCGATGTCCCGCCACGAGTAACTGCACCGCGATACGCAGGTCTCAATTCACCTGTTGTTCGATCTCGGTGGTTGAACCAACGAGACTACCCGTATCCGGATACTCCGCCTTTACTTTATAGCGACCCGGCGTCTGCAGGTTAAAGGTGACGGTCGCCGAGCCGTTCATCAGGGGCACCAGTGAGGTGGTCTTCAGCCTGTCAACATACATCTGTCCATGTACCCGCAGCATCGTTCGATCAATGGAGTATATGGCCACTTTTCCGCCCGCAGGTTGGCCTCCCAGCGTCATTACCTTGGCTGTATAAGCGACCGCCTGGCCCGCAGCCGACGGGTTGGGAGTCGAGGTTAACTCCGTGCGCGTATGGTGCTCGCGGAAGACTTTCAAATCAGCTTCGTAGGGGTGAAGTAGACGAAAAAGCTCGTTGTCTTCATCGGATGTTGCTTCGGTTGCCTTCCGAGTCGCCGTTCGCGTATTGGCGCCCGAGCGCTCATTGGCTGCGTTTTCCTGCTGTGCACGCAGCCAGCGGCCCCAAGGGACCCTGTTTCTCGCCAAGTCCCGCCAGTACGTGTCCGGACCCACGGCGGTGCCGGTCAACATTCCGCGAATGGGAAACAAATTGCACATCACGTCAATAACGGTGTCGCCATAACCCGAAAGCGGCCTGACATCAGAATTCAGGGCCATTATTGTGGTGCGCAGCGGGCCCAGAGCAAACCGTTCATCCTGCGGGCTGACACGAATATTGCTCCATTCATCCGCGGCAAAGGCTACGAATGCTTTTCGCTTGAATTCCTTGTAGTCGGTGATCATTTGAGCCAGCGGTTGGTCTGCCGTACCGTGCAAAGTGGCAAGGCGCGTCTTGGTAAATGGCAAGTCCGTGCGCTGGTTGCAGACATAGATCATGAAGGCTCGGACGATCAACACATCATCGGGTCGGTTCGGCTCGCTTGGGCCGCCAACCACGGAACCCAGATTGATAAATCTTATCGGGGGCACCGTCGCAATATAGGCCATGGGAAGTGATGCTCCTCAAGGCGACGCCGGTTCGGTGCCCGGCGGACCTATCTGCAGCAACTTGCCGCTCTTTTCCTGGCACACCCCGAAGCCATACGCGCGCTGCTCGAAGACGTCGCCGACCTCGCCGTCGGCGACGAAACCATAGCTCGATATTCCGGGCATCGGCAGCGCCGGATTGGTGGCGCCAGCCTCATGTCGAACCCAGTGGACCGACTCGTGCAGCAGGATGCCTTCCCACACTTTCCAACCGGTGCCGTGTTCGTAGGCATCGGCTGCTCTGTCGCTTACAAAAATCGCGTACGAGTAATCGAAGAAGTTGCTCTTGCCGCGAAATACGCCACATTCCGCTTTGTCCAACTTGTCACTGATGACAACCAGTGGCCCCTCACCCAGCGTAAACACTGCCGGTGCCAGTTCCGTTCTTGCCTTGTGAGCCATCGCCGACGGCAACTCCGCGGTGCACGCCGCGATGAAGGCATTCCACACGACCGGGTTTTTCTGCGCGAATTTCTCCCGGCCCGACAGAAAGACGGAGATGTAATTGCGGCAGTATTTATATGCGGCGGGGATGGAGTCGATTTTCATGCCCGCGGTCCTCACTGATTCCATGCAAGGAACACCGACGTTAGCACGTCGCGGTGACAGCGGCTGCAGACGAGCGGGGCCAACACTGTTGAAGAATCCCGCCACATTGACGGAATCACCGCGACAGTGTTGGAAAGCGAGCGCGGGTAAGCAGTTTTGCGCTTGCCGCCGGCTACCACCGGGGCGGTCTACCGACGGGCTGAGCAGTGGCGCCGGAGCGCGTAAGTGCTTGTAACTGGCGGAGAGAGAGGGATTCGAACCCTCGAAGGGCTTTTGACCCTTACACCCTTAGCAGGGGTGCGCCTTCGACCACTCGGCCATCTCTCCGCACTGGCAAAAAGCTTTATCTTTCAAAAACTTGAAAGCGCGCCACGGGGCTTCCGGGCGCACGCGCGGGCCGCCATGATACTTAAGCAACCGGCAAAAGGTAAGCGCGCCGCAAAGGAAGGGCTTTTTCGGGGTCGGACGATGGGTTTGAGCGCCAAGGTGGGCGCAGCGGCCGGTCCTGCTGCAGATCTGGCCGCGTGTGAGCTGGGCGCGCGCACCGAAGCGCGCGCCCAGAACTAGGCCGAAACGTACTCGGCGGCTGGCTTGGTTTCGCCTTGCGGCTCGCCTTGCTGTTCGCGCTTGATACGCTCGAAGATCTCTTCCCGATGGACGGCAACGTTCTTCGGTGCATTGATACCAATTCGCACCTGATTGCCCTTCACCCCAAGGACGGTGACGGTGACATCATTGCCGATCATCACAGTCTCACCCACCCGTCTCGTCAGTATGAGCATTTATTCTTCCTCCTTGATCTTGGGCCGCCCGGATTTGGAAAGCCGCAAGAATCCGCAATTGAAATCTACGGACTCACGGTGGGGAGACAAATAAGGGAAAACCTGAATCTTCATGGGTGTCCTGCTTGCAGTGCAACGAGTGTCATAAAACACGGCGCCGCAATCGGAGGATTCAACCCAGCTTGGCCCGCACCAGCTCTTGAACGCCAGCGAGCGCTGCATCGAGCGCCGCGGGATTGCTTCCTCCCGCCTGCGCGAAATCGGGGCGTCCGCCCCCGCGACCCCCAACCTGTGCGGCAATCGTACCAACTAATTCACCTGCTTTTATGCGTGATGTCACATCTGCTGTAACACCGGCAACTAAAACTACTTTGTCGGAACCCTCCACGGACGCTAGTACGATAACTGCCGTCTTCAGTTTCCCTTTCAACTGATCCACGGCATTCCGCAAAGCTCCCGCATCCGCACCCTCGATCTTGGTCGCGACGACCTTAACACCCTGTATGTCTACAGCCGTGCCAGCAAGATCCACTCCTTGCCCCGATGCCAGTTTGTCCTTGAGTGAACGGATCTCCTTCTCCATCTGGCGGATACGCTCGAGGGCATCCCGTACTTTGTCCTTAACCTCATCGCGGGATCCACGGACAAGAATCGAGAGGTCTCTCAACAATTCGTCACTCTTCTCTACATAGTCCAGTGCAGCATCGCCTGTGATTGCTTCAATGCGGCGCACGCCGGAAGCAACACCACTCTCACTCGTAATCTTGAAGAAGCCGATGTCGCCGGCTCGCTCAACGTGAGTGCCACCGCAGAGCTCCATGGAGAAGTCACCGATGCGAAGCACACGCACATTCCGTTCATACTTCTCACCAAACAGCGCCATCGCACCCGCAGCGACAGCGTTTTCATAGTCCATTACATCGGTCTGTGCAGCGGTGTTGCGCCGAATCTCCGTATTAACCAACCGTTCAATCTCCCGTAACTCATCAAGGGTCACGGGTTGCAAGTGCGAAAAGTCGAAGCGCAGACGATCGGGCGCGACGAGCGACCCCTTTTGCTGCACATGCGTCCCTAACACCTTACGAAGCGCCGCGTGAAGTAGATGCGTAGCAGTATGATTCAAAGCTGTAGCGCGACGTCGCGCGCCGTCTACACGGGCATTTAGCGTGTCGCCCAATAGAATCTTGCCCTGCGCAACGCGCCCTACGTGCGAATAAGCAGTCCCTCTCTTCTGTGTGTCAGCCACAGCGAAGTGCACACCTGGACTCGCCAGTTCTCCAGCGTCGCCAACCTGGCCGCCGGACTCCGCATAAAACGGCGTCTGGTCGAGAACAACTTCGCCCTCATCGCCAGAATTCAACTCTGAGACTGTCGCGCCGCCTTTCAGTAGTGCAACAACCTTGCCCTGAGATTCCAGACCTTCGTAGCCCTGAAACAGCGTGCGAGAGTCAATTGACGCGCCACTGCTCAGGTCGGCGCCGAATTTGCTTGCGTCTTGTGAGCGCTTGCGCTGCGCTTCCATGGCGGCGTCAAATCCAGGTTCGTCAATTGTCAGACCCCGCTCGCGTGCAATGTCCGCAGTCAAGTCAGCGGGAAACCCATACGTGTCGTACAGCTTGAATACAGTCTCGCCGTCGATCATTGTCCCGCGGGTTTCCTTGATCGCGGTCTCCAGCAGAGTCATGCCGTTGGCCAGCGTCTCTGCGAAACGCTCCTCCTCGAGCTTCAACACCCGCTCAACTTGGGCGCGGCCGCGCACGAGCTCCGGATAGGCGGCGCCCATCTCGCTTTCGAGCACATGCACCAACTTGTAAAAAAAGGTCTCTTGAATTCCCAGCTTGTAACCGTGACGTATCGCACGCCGAATGATTCGGCGCAGCACGTAGCCGCGCCCCTCATTAGAGGGCAACACTCCATCCAGCACCAAAAACGTACAGGACCGAATATGGTCCGCGATTACCCGCAGCGAGTTCAATGTCAGATCCCGCGTATCTGCGAGGTCGGCCACTGCGCGGATGAGTTTCTGGAAAAGGTCGATTTCGAAGACGGAATGCACGTCCTGCATCACGGTTGCGATGCGCTCCAGACCCATGCCCGTATCGACCGAAGGTCTCGGCAACGGTGTCAGCTTCCCGTCGGCCGAACGATCGAACTGCATGAACACCAGGTTCCAGATCTCGACGTACCGATCGCCGTCCTCGTCCGGCGAGCCTGGAGGACCGCCTGCGACAGCGGGACCGTGGTCGTAAAAGATCTCACTGCAAGGGCCACACGGGCCAGTGTCGCCCATGGACCAGAAGTTGGATTTCTCACCAAGACGTGTGAATCGACTGGAAGGAATGCCAATTTCCTTCAGCCAGATATCGGCGGCCTCATCATCGTCACGAAATACGGTGACCCACAGCCGTGCCGGATCGAGCTTCAAGGTCCGGGTCAGGCAATCCCACGCAAAGCGGATCGCCTCGCGCTTGAAATAGTCCCCGAATGAGAAGTTACCGAGCATCTCAAAGAACGTGAGGTGCCGAGCCGTATAGCCGACATTCTCCAGATCGTTGTGTTTGCCTCCGGCGCGGACGACGCGTTGGCTCGTAGTGGCACGAACGTAGTCCCGCTTCTCCTTGCCCAGGAACACGTCCTTGAACTGGACCATGCCGGCGTTGGTGAAGAGCAGAGTGGGGTCATTTCCAGGAACGAGCGAGCTCGAAGGCACGACCGCATGGCCGTGCTCACGGAAAAACTCCAGGAAGGCGCGACGGATATCCGCCGCACTCAGATACGAAGGTTTGTTCAAGGTTATCAGTCCAGATCGAAATCGGCGCCCAGGGCCAAACGGATATGATCCGATGAAAAGCCCCGATACTGCAAAAACCGCGCTTGCCGGGCCTTCTCGGGCCAATCCGGCGGTGGGTCCGTACCGAATTTGCGCACCCGCACATCCTTGGCCAATGACCGCCAGTCCGGACCTCCGGCGAGCGCGTTCTCCACCAGTTCCGCCGGAAGCTCCATTGCCCGCAGCTCCGCCGAGATGCGCAGTGGCCCGCATCCCCGTGCCGCGTGGTAGCTGACATAATTGGCGGCGTAACGCTCGTCGTTCAGGGCGCGCTCTTCGACGAGCTCGCGGATCGTGGTTTCCACCACGGTAGCGTCGAACCCCTTTCGCTTCAATCGGCTGCGAAGCTCGCCGCTGGCGTAGTCACGCCGCGCCAATAGCGCAATCGCAACGCTCCTCGCGCTTTCCGGGTCGCGGGATTTCACGGATCTGGGCATTGGTCGGGCCACGGTGTGTTCTGGGCGAGCAATCTGAGCCGTTTTACCTTTAGACTTGATGCAATGCTCCTACACAACGACAGGATGGACATTGTCATGCGCATTATCGTTGGTCTGATCGCTACCGCATCCGTTGGGTTCTTGTCATCGGCCTTGGCGATGGAGCCGCCGGTATCGGCAGCACAGGCAACGTCCGAGACGGCGACACCGACCTCCACGGAAGCTACCTCAAAGGCAAAGGCCGACAGCTCCACGCCTGCCGCATCGAATTCCTCACCCGCCGATTCCACCAATGTAAAACTGACCGCCGGGGACACCGAGGCCGCGGCCCAGCTCAAGCGATTCAAGGCGGCTGGCTACAAGCCCGAGGTCCATGGCGGATCGGTGGTTTTCTGCCGCAACGAGACCGTGTTGGGATCTCGATTCGACAAGAAGGTGTGCACGACGGCCCACCTCCTGGAACAGCAGATGGCTCATGCCCAGGACACGCTCTCGACGGCACAGCGCAATGGGACACTCTCGCCGCGATCAAACTAAGTCCCTCGTGGATGTCGGGATTGGATCGCCCAATACGATCCAGTCCTGAAAGGGCAATTGCGCCTGCGTGACACTGGAGGGAATCCTGATGCGTCTCGCCATTATCAGCCTGCTAGCCGCGGCCTCAGTCGCCCATCTGTCCATGGCCCTGGCTGAGCAGGAGCCGGCCGCGCCGCAGGCTGCACCTGCGGCCGCTACCAAGACCCCTTCCACCCCTGCGTCTGAGCAGCAGGCGGCTTCGACAGCATCGCCTGCAAGCGCTTCCACGACGGCTTCGGCAACGCCCGACGCCCCTAAAAGCACAACCGCCCCCGCGAATGGCGCCACCAAGCTCTCACTCACCGCTGGCGACGATGACGCTGCCTCAGAGCTCCGGCAGCTCAAGGCACACGGTTACAAAGCCGAAGCGCATGGCGACGAGATCTGGTTCTGTCGAAAGGAAGTGCTCATGGGCTCGCGCTTCGACAAGAAGGTCTGCTTCACCCCTGATCAGCTCAAGCACATCGAGGCGGATGCCAGGCAGCAAACGGACCGGATACAGAGGCGGATTTCGGGCGATCCGCGCTCACCGCTTCCCTAGGTCAAGTTTCCAGACCGGAACTCTGGCTCTGCTCCCCTGCCCGCTGATGCGGCAGCGCAAATGCGTGGCTTCCGTTGGGGTGCTGAAGGGTTTATGGTCACCCTCAAGTCTGCGGAAACCGCCAGTAAAGGGAATCGCTATCGTGAAACTTCTCACTCGTTTGCTGCCGGCAATCTGTGTTTGCATGGTCTCACAGGCCTTCGCGGATCCGGAGCAGGTCGCGCCACCCACACAGGGCCCCGCTGCCACCACGACCCCGTCGCCGGCAACCACCCAGAGCAATTCCACCACCGAGCAAAAGAGTGACGCCAGCGCCACATCGACCGCGTCCGCCTCTTCGACCCAGGCAACGACCAGCCAGTCGTCGGGAAAAGTGGTTCTGGTGGACAAAACTCTGACCGACGCGCAGGTCAAGAATCTGCTGGCGCAGGGATTCAAGCCGCAGAAACTGGGCGATGACATCGTGTACTGCCGCAGGGAGGCACCTGTCGGCTCCCGCTTCGAGCAGAAAATTTGCCGCACCGCGGAGCAAATCAACCTGCAGCACACCGACAGCAAAGAAATGACCGAGTACTTGCAGAGAAATGGCGCCACCCCTTCGGGGAAGTAGGCCCCACCCGCTCCTCAGGCTGAATCCGCTTGGTCGGCCGCCCCATTCCCGTTGCGTGCCTGCTTGGGCGGCAGCAGCTTGGCTCGAACCTGCTCTTCGATCTCGCGAGCAATCTCTTTGTTCTGCTGCAGGAAGTTGCGTGCGTTGTCCTTACCCTGACCGATACGGCTACCCTTGTAGCTGTACCAGGCACCGGACTTCTCGACGATTCCCTGCGCGCTTCCCAGATCGATGATCTCGCCTTCGCGTGAGATGCCACTTCCGTACATGATCTCGAATTCGGCTTCCCGGAACGGCGGTGCGACCTTGTTCTTCACGACCTTGACGCGGGTCATGTTGCCGGTCACTTCCTCGCCCGTCTTGATTGCACCAATGCGGCGGATGTCCAAACGCACTGACGCATAGAACTTGAGCGCGTTACCGCCCGTGGTCGTCTCTGGATTGCCAAACATCACGCCAATCTTCATGCGGATCTGGTTGATGAAGATGACGATGGTGTTGGAGCGCTTGATGTTACCGGTGAGCTTGCGCAGCGCCTGCGACATGAGACGGGCGTGCAGACCCATCTGCATCTCACCCATCTCGCCTTCGATCTCCGCCTTTGGCGTGAGCGCCGCCACCGAGTCGATCACCACCACATCCACGGCGCTCGAGCGCACGAGCATGTCAGTGATCTCGAGAGCCTGCTCACCGGTATCGGGCTGCGACACCAGCAGATCGTTGATGTTGACGCCGAGCTTTTCGGCGTACGACGGATCCAGTGCGTGCTCGGCGTCCACGAATGCTGCCGTACCACCCGCCCGCTGCACTTCAGCGATCACCTGCAAGGTGAGGGTCGTCTTACCTGAGGACTCAGGTCCGTAGATCTCCACAACGCGACCGCGCGGCAAGCCACCGATGCCGAGCGCGATGTCGAGACCGAGCGAACCGGTAGACACCGCTTCCACGTCATACGTTGCGGCGGCATCGCCCAAGCGCATGACAGAGCCCTTGCCGAATTGCTTTTCAATCTGACCCAGCGCGGCGGAGAGCGCCTTCTTGCGGTTGTCTTCCATCTGAGGAGTTCCTGAGAGGTTGGATGGGCGATGCGAGGATTTTTCCATGCGCGATTATCACATAAACAGCTCACTACTGGGTGAGCTCGTTTGATGTTATTTGTGCTTTTTTTCAGGCATTTAACGCACTTCCGTACACAGTAGCCACCAATTCAAAACACTGTATAGCGACCCGCACGCGGCATGAATAGCGTTGCGCGAGCGTGACTTCCGCGCGAATCTTCGCCTGGCCCCCAAGGAGAGGAAAAATATGAAGCGGATCGGCAGCGGCGTCACGATCGCGCTGTTCTGTGCAGCAATTTCCACGATCGCGTGGAGCGCGACCTCGTCACCGTCCAGCACGACGGACGGGCGCGGGCCCGCCATCCACATCGAGGACGTCGAAAGCTTCTTTAAAATATACGACGCGGCAGCCGGCCATCCCACCGCCGATCAGCTTCAGCACGAGTACATTGATCCGGGCTCGGACGGCCTTCATCAGTTTGCCGAGCTGCGGAACATCACCGGCGACAGAATCGCCAAAGCTTTGGACGAGCATCCGGAAATGTACTCCGGTGCCAGACGCTGCATGGCCGTGTTGCCCAGCGTGCGTCGGCGCTTGCAGGTCGCGCTCCGCAAATTGAGTGACCTTTATCCTGAGGCGAGATTCCCTCCGGTGACAATTGCCGTCGGCCGGGGAAGACCCGTGGGCGTGACGACGAGCACCTCCGGCGTCCTGATCGGCCTCGAGGCACTTTGCGCAACCAACTGGCTGAATCCCAACGTAGAGGACCGGTTTGTGCACACGATTGCCCACGAGTACGGCCACGTGCAACAGACGCCGGCGCTCCTGGATGACCCGAATCCCACAGTCCTCGAGGCTTCGCTGATTGAGGGCGGCGCCGAACTCACGGCCGAGCTGATTTCGGGCGACGTGGGCTATTCGCAGTTCAAACTGTGGACGAAAGGGCGCGAGAAGGAATTGGAGACGGCGTTCGTTCCGGACGAAAACCAGACCGACCTCTCACGATGGCTCAATAACGCGAACCCGGAAAAGGCCACGCCGGACAAACCCGGCGATCTGGGCTACTGGGTCGGCTATCGCATCGTCAAAACCTACTACCAACGCGCGCCCGACAAGCGGGTGGCCGTTCGCGACATTCTGCAAATCAACGATCCGCAGGCATTTCTGGCCAAGAGCGGGTGGTATCCCGGCATTCAGCTGCAGTAGCGCGACCCGGCGTCGCCCGACTTGGCGGAGATGGGAATCGAAAACGTGAAGAGTGCCCCTTTGCCCGCGCCCTCACTCGCCGCCGAAAGCGATCCGCCTTGCAATTGCGCCAGCCTGCTGGCAATCGCCAGCCCCAGTCCCAGCCCTCCCTCGGGTCGATCGAGCCTCTGTTCCTGCTGAGTAAATGGCTCAAACAGCTTGGTTGCGAAGTCGGCGTCGAACCCCACCCCTGAATCGCGGACGGTGACAACCGCTCGCTCCGCGACCACTGCCAATGCAAGCTCGATCGTGCCACCCGTCGGTGTGAACTTGCTGGCGTTAGCCAACAGGTTATCGACGATTTGTCGCAGTCGGACCTGGTCTCCCCTGATGAGGCACGGCTCGCCGCCAAGTTGAGTGACCAGGTGCAATCCGAAGCGCAGGACTCGTGGTTCCTGTTCATCGAGCACGTCTTGCAGAAGGCTGCGAAGATCAACTGATTCCATCCGCACCGACACCTTCCCCAAGGCGATACGCGAGGCGTCCATGAGATCATCCAGCATACGAGCCATCGCTGTCGTCTGGCGATTCAGACGTTGCAGCAGACGGTCCGCGCGCGAATCGGTCAGCTTGAGCAGGCTCATGGCATCGGCGGCCGCACGAATTGCAGCCAGCGGATTGCGCAATTCGTGGCCGAGGACTGCGATGAACTGGTCTTTCTGCCGATCCTTCTCCTCCAACGCGTCCTTCGCCTTCTTGAGCTCCTCGCGCTCGTGCAATGCACGCAGGTCCGTCAGCTCTGCAAACAGGCGCTCCCCCATTTCACATCGACCGGCTTCCGGATCGTGCAACAGCGATTGCGCCAGTTCCTGCTGGCCACGCAGCAGGAACTGCATGTCTTCTTCCGTTTCGATCTCCGGATGGAGCATCGTCCAGTAGTGTGCCGTACGGATAAAGGCCAGGCAGCCACCGAGAAACTCGCAACGCCGGGGGCCAATCGCATGCACGAGCGCCCGCCTTGCCCGCCCGCTGTGAATCGGCTCGATGAACATCACTGCCGCACAGGCGAAGATCGCATCCTCCATGTCGCTACCGGCAGTTGGCCAAATCTCCACCGTTGCAGGCAGTTCTTCGAGAGCTTCGTAGACTGCAGACATGTCGCGCTGCCAGGGAGAGGGCCGGCGCAACAAACGCAAAACGGCTGCGAGCGTTTCGGGAGGCGCCGTGGGATCGCCGGCTGAGTGCCCGTGATCACCGCCAAGCAGGAAACCAACATGGCGAACGATGCAATAGCGCATTGGACAGAAGCGCGATAGCCAGACGAACAATCTTTCCTTGAAGACCGACGGCATCGGGTTGTCGAGGTATCCCGCCTTGGCGAAGCCCCACAATTGTTGGATCAGTTCGGGGGCCGCCGCGGCCGAGCGGAAGAAATTGGGCAGAATGCCAAAACGATCGGCGACTTCCGCTTCGAATTCGGCCTGCTGCTGCAGTTCCTGGTTCACAAACACACTCTGACCGACATCCGAAAATTACCTGGCGAATATATCAGTTCAGCGCGGCCCGGCTGACGCGCTCGACATCTGCAGCGCTATGTGCGATGGCGTACTGACGGGATCCGACGGAAATTGCTAGCGTATGACGCTAGGCGCGGAATGTAGCGAGGATGTTGTACGTCGAGCCTGCCGGTCCGCGTCGGCTCTCAACCAGAGCGAAATCCTCAAAGCTCCAATGCGCCGGCTCAATCGGCAGCGTGGCAATCGGGTGTACAACCTTTCGTACCAGTGTTACGTGAGGACGAAACCCAGTCGTTGTTGAATCAACAACCGACCGTGAACCGTTGAGATCCGGCGCCAATCCAAGCGCGGACAGGTTTGCTTTGAGTCTCCCCGCCAGCATGGCGCCGCCGGACGAATGTGCAGCAGAGCGCGTCGGGCCCGTTGCACACAGCACCTGGGGCTGCTGCCAATACTCGAGTGTCTCCAGACCAACCTGGAGCGGCAGTGACCCGACTTCGGTCGCCACCGCGGCGCCGACCGCCACCACATCGGTCAGGCGTGCCTCCGGCACGGAGCCCAGAAACGCCAAGGTGACATGAAAATTGTCCGAGGGTATGGGTCGGCCGCCCGAAGCCAGAACAACATCGCGCGTCGCCTCAGCCAGTGCAATCTGCAGCGCGCGTTCGGGCCACAACGCGAAGAACAACCGGCGCGTAACTGTGCTGCCGGCCACGGTTCACCGTTCGCGTTCACCGCTCACCGCCGCGGAGCGCGTTTCGAACTGGAGGACGAGCTCCAACGCGCGCTGGGCGGACGCCCGCCGCACCGCTTCGCGATTGCCACCGAACAGGTCGCCAGCGGTGAGGAGTTCAATTTCGGGCCGCGTGGCGGCACCACCGCCCACACGCCGCCCCACGCAGAACCAAACCGTCCCCACAGGCTTCTCAGCCGACCCGCCATCGGGGCCAGCGATCCCACTCACGGCAATGGAGACTTCTGCCCCAGTCACGCGCAGGGCCCCGCGCGCCATCTCGCGCACCGTCGCCTCGCTGACCGCACCATGTTCATCAAGCGTCCGCTGAGAAACACCGAGGTCGCGAACCTTGGCCTCGTTGGAGTACGTAACGTACCCGCACTCGAACCATCGAGAGCTGCCAGCGGCGTCGGTAAATACCTTCGCGATCCATCCGCCGGTGCACGACTCGGCAGTGACCAAGCGGGATTTCGCACCCAGAGCCCAGCGAGCAACACGGGCAACCAGTTCGGACAGCTCATCATCGGTAGCCATACCGAAGAGTGTAGCGCCACACGCGGGCACCAAGCTCGACCGGTGCGCCGACCCGCGGGCGTCTGGTCGTCGGCCGCGGCGATCGCCCTAGCGCGCGGCGAACCTGCGCCGCCCCTGTCCCGTCCCCCGCTCTCTTCATGTAGCCTTCGCCCGCATGAACGACATCGGCGCCCCTCAGCACACCCCGATGATGCAGCAGTACCTGCGCATCAAGAGTCAGCACCCCGAAATTCTGCTGTTCTACCGAATGGGCGATTTCTACGAGCTGTTCTACGACGACGCCCGTCGTGCGGCATCACTGCTGGACATCACGTTGACCGCTCGCGGCCAATCGGCCGGCCAACCCATTCCCATGGCGGGCGTACCGTTCCATAGCGTGGAAGGCTACCTGGCGAAACTAGTCCGCAAGGGCGAGAGCGTCGCCATCTGCGAACAAATAGGCGACCCGGCGAAATCGAAGGGCCCCGTCGAGCGGCAAGTCGTCCGAATCATCACACCCGGCACCATCACGGACGAAGCGCTCCTCGACGAGCGCCAGGAGACACTGGCGGCGGCAGTCGCCCGCGACGGCGATCGCTTCGGCCTCGCCTGGCTGGATCTGGCCGCGGGCCGCTTCACCATCCTGGAGTCGCAGGGCCGATCTGCGCTCGCAGCCGAACTGGAACGCCTGAAACCGGCCGAGCTGCTCGTCTCCGAAAGCGCGCGCGACGATGACTTGGCACGCCCTGGCACCGCCCTGAGAACCCGCCCGCCGTGGTACTTCGAGCTCGCCAGCGCATCTCGTTTGCTGACCGATCAATTGGGTACCCTCGACCTCAAAGGGTTCGGCGCGGACGACCTGCCGCTCGCGATCTGCGCGGCCGGCGCACTCATGCAGTACGTCCGCGACACTCAGAAGGCCGCCGTCCCGCACATTCGCGGGCTGCATGTCGAAGAGCGCACAGAAGCACTGATCCTCGATGCAGCCACCCGCCGCAATCTCGAGCTCGACGTGAGCATGTCAGGTAACCCTGACGCCACTTTGTTTGCGCTCCTCGATCAATGTGTAACCGCCATGGGCTCCCGCCAATTGCGTCGTTGGCTGAACCGCCCTCTGACCGACCAGCCCACACTCCGCAGCCGCTACCACGCCGTGGGCGCTCTCATCGACGGACGCCGGTTTGAAGGCCTGCGCGAGCATTTGCACGGCATTGGCGACATCGAAAGAATCCTTGCGCGCATAGCACTTCGCTCGGCCCGTCCGCGCGATCTAACACAACTTCGAACTTCGCTCGCGTTGCTCCCCGCGCTGCGTGCGGATATCGCATCCATCGACTCGCCTGCGCTGCAAGAGCTGCGAGCCCGTACCGAAGAGCACAGAGACGTCGTAGAGCTGCTCACAGCCGCAATCGCTGCCGAGCCGGGCACATTCCTGCGAGACGGCGATGTTATTGCGGAGGGCTATGACGCCGACCTCGACGAGCTTCGCAAGATCGCAACTCATACCGATGAGTTTTTATTGGAGCTCGAGCGTCGCGAGCGCGAGCGCAGCGGGATTGCCGGATTGAAACTCGGCTACAACCGTGTCTCCGGCTTCTTCATCGAGATCAACCGCAAGGACGCCGAACGGGTCCCGAAGGATTACATCCGCCGACAAACGGTCAAGTCCGCCGAACGCTTCATCACCGAGGAGCTCAAGGGATTCGAGGAAAAGGTCCTGAGCGCGCGCGACCGGTCGCTGGCGCGTGAAAAGGAAATCTACGAATCCATTCTGACTCAACTCATCGACCGACTCGGGCCGATGCAGGCGAGCGGCATGGCGTTGTCGGAGCTCGATGCGCTCGCTTCGCTCGCTGAGCGGGCCTGCGCGCTGGAGTGGACCCGACCGCAATTGGTGGCGGAGGCCCGCCTGTCGATCGAATGCGGCCGACATCCCATCGTACAGCGATTTTCCACGGCACCGTTCGTGCCCAATGATCTGCGACTGGAGACCGGTCGCTGCATGTTGATCATTACCGGACCCAACATGGGTGGTAAATCCACTTACATGCGCCAGGCAGCCCTGATCGTGTTGCTGGCCCACATCGGCAGCTACGTGCCGGCGGATCAGGCCACGATCGGCCCGCTGGATCGTATCTTCACGCGCATCGGGGCCGCCGATGATCTGGCGGGGGGCCGATCCACCTTCATGGTCGAGATGACCGAAGCAGCCAACATCCTGCACAACGCAACGGCCCGCAGCCTGATTCTCATGGACGAGATAGGCCGCGGTACGAGTACTTTCGACGGTCTCTCACTGGCCTGGGCCATGGCCCGCCATATTGCTACGCGACTCAAGTCCTTCACACTGTTCGCGACACATTACTTTGAGCTGACCACACTTGCGACCGAGGTAGAGGGTTGCGCGAACGTTCATCTGGATGCGACGGAACACGGCGACGGGATTGTGTTTCTGCACGCCGTGAAAGAAGGGCCGGCCAACCGCAGTTATGGTTTACAGGTAGCGCAACTCGCCGGTGTTCCACGGGAAGTCATCAGCCAGGCGCGACACTACCTGGAAGCGTTGGAGTCCCAGCGTGACCAGCACAACAGTGCTGCGTCCACAGGCGCGCGCGCAGCGCAACGCGAGCTGCCTCTCTTCGCGCCCGCGATTCCACCCGCAGCCGAATCGCCCGCGGCAGCAGAACCGCCCACCGCTGCGCGACCGACGGCCCAAGCAAAAATAGACCGCCTCCGCGCCGAAATCGAAGCAATCGACCCCGACGAGCTGTCACCCAAAGCAGCCCTCGAAACGTTGTATCGATTACGCAAGCTCGTCACCTGAGTGACGGGATTTACCTGAGGGAAAAGCGACCTTCCTGCAGAAACCCACCGGTCTCGCGTGCAACCCGCGCCGAAACCAGCATCCCCAAATGACTCACGGGCAACGTGATGTGATCCGTTGCCCCGGGAAGCTGCGTCTCGCTGACGCCAATCGTCCCATCGCAGTCCTCGTCGAACTTCGCGAGGATCTGCCCGACGCCCAAAGGCTGCGTACCGGCGATGATCCCCAGTTCCCGATCTGCCTCCCATCGCCGCTCCCGCGGCCTGAGAAGCTCGTCAGCGACCGATCGCCCCATGAGCGAGGCGACAAGTCGGATGTGACTTGCCTGTACAGCCGCACGGCTCGCGACGGAAGGTGTACCGAGGAACACCACGCGCCCGGGGGGCTGCACCGGGTAGCGCTCGAGAAAGCGGTATATCACCAGTCCGCCCAGGCTATGTCCCACGAAGTGCAGCTGCGGGGCCTTCAGCTCCCGGACGAACTTCTGCAGCCGGGAGGTAATCTCAGTCATTGTCGATGCCGCCGCCGCATACCGGAACGGGTGCACCTCCATGCCAAACTCACGGGACAACCGACGGCGTAGCAGCAACGACTCGCCACCGGACATCCACAACCCGTGAACGTAAACTACCTCTCCCCCCATACTTCTCGTGAGTCCTGGCCTTTGCGGGAACTGTCTATTGAGGCCGACATTAGCAAGAAATGGGACACCGAATCATGTCGGCGGCACACAAGTGAGTAACAGGTCCGGCGTCTTACTGCTGATCATCGCTGTACTCCTGCTCAGGGTTTCGTCGGCCTATGCCGCCGATCCGCAGCCCTACAAAGTCGACATGGCCTCGACGGGCGACAGCACCCTCAATTCGACACTGAAAGCCACCTCGGAGCTGGAGACGCTGCGCAAGTCGGCACCGGTCGGGCCGTTCGGACTCATCGGCCGGGCGCGTGGCGACCTCGAACGCCTCAAGACGGTGTTGGAAAGCTTCGGGTTCTATCAAAGCTATGTGGAGATCCGCATCGACGGCCTGCCGCTCGATGATCCCGGACTCGGTGAGGAGCTCACCTCACGATCCGCCGACAACGATTCCGAGATTAAGATCACGTTCAGCATCGGTCCGCTATATCACCTGCGCAAGATCGACATTGACGGCGAAGTGCCACAGGACGCGCGCAATGCACTCGCGCTGGAAAGTGGCGCGCCCGCGATTGCCGCGGATGTGCTGGCGGCCGGCGACAGGCTGCTCAATGCGCTCGAGGACCAGGGTTACGCGTTTGCCAAAGTCGATACACCGGTCGCTTACGAAGACCCGGGTAACCGCGTGCTCGACATCAGCTTCCATGCAACGCCCGGCGCGCTCGTCCAGATCGGCGAAATCCGTATCCGGGGATTGAAGACCATGAAGGAGCCCTTCATACGCAAGCGGCTCCTGGTACAGCCCGGCGAACAATACGGTGCCTCGAAGCTCGAGGCCGCCCGCAAGGATCTGCTGGCCCTCGGAGTGTTTTCCTCCGTGAGTGTCAGAGTCGGCAACAAACCTGACGGCGAAGGACGCGTCCCCGTCACGTTCAACATCCGGGAGCGTCAGTTGCACGCGGTCAGAATCAGCGCGGCCTATTCGAGCGACCTGGGTGGCAGCACCGGGGTGAGTTGGACCAAGCGCAACGTGTCCGGCAAGGCCGATTCCCTGACCCTCGCCGCCGATGCCATCAATCTCGGCGGCGGCACCGCCGGCAATGGAATCGGCTATGACGTCAGCGGCAAGTACCTCATTCCCGACTGGAAACAGCGCAACCAGTCGCTGCAAACCTCCGTTGGCGCGATTCGCCAATCGCTGGATGCATATGACCAGACGGCCTACACCGGGGGCGTCCTGGTCAGCCGCAAGCTGACCAACCTCTGGAGCGTGAGTGCCGGCTTCAATATTGAACAGGAACGCATCGTGCAGCACGAGTGCGGCGCGGATCAGAACTGCATTTTGCAGCAGACCTGCGTTCTGCCACCGGACCCGCGCGATCCAACCGCACCCCTCTGCACTGATCAACGCTTCAGCTACACCTTGCTGTCATTGCCGCTGACGGTCCTCCTCAACACCACGGGGAAGGACTCGCCTCTGGAGGATTCCAACCACGGCCTGCGCGCGTCGCTGAGTGTTACACCGACGTTCTCGATCGGCCACCCGAACACCCAGTTCTTTATCACCCAGGCGACGGGCTCACTCTACTTCGATCTCAACAAAATCGGTCTGAACAAGACTCCCGCACGCAGCGTGCTGGCTTTTCGCGCCCTCGCGGGACTTGCCATCGGCGCGGGCGAATTCAGTCTGCCGCCCGATCAACGCTTTTATGCCGGCGGCAGCGGCACCATCCGCGGTTATCGTTACCAATCCGTCGGACCCCTGTTCGACAACGGCAATCCCAAGGGCGGCACCGCCATCAATGCCGGCTCGGTCGAGTATCGCCAGCGCATCGGCACGAATTTTGGTACTGCAGTCTTCGTCGATGCCGGCAACGTCAGTAAGAACCTGAATCCGTTGGGAGGCACTCTGCTGTTCGGTGCCGGTGCGGGAGTCCGTTACTACACGCCGATCGGGCCGATCCGGGTGGATATCGCCGTTCCCATTCAACGGCGGTCGGGGAAGAACCCGGACGATCCGTTTGAGATCTACATAGGATTGGGACAGGCTTTTTGATGCGTCGTGGACTGAAAATCGCCGCCTGGAGTGCCGCAGGCCTACTGGCGCTGATCCTGCTGCTGTTCGGCGCGTTGCTCATTGTGGGCAACACCGAGAGTGGTCGCGCGTTGATTGTCCGGGTCACCGCGCAACTCACGAAAGGTCACGTCCAGCTCACGGGTATCCACGGCTCCTTCCCCGCAGCACTGGAGCTCGACAGGCTGGAGCTGAGCGATGATCGGGGTGTCTGGTTATTCGCCGAACACATTTCGCTGCGCTGGTCGCCCAGCGCGCTCCTGACCCGACACATCAAGGTCGACACGCTGCACGTAGCCCGATTGCACATCGAGCGCCCACCGCTTCCCGACAAGGAAAAGAAGCCCAGCAGCACCCCCTCCATCCCACGTTCCGATCTGGCGGAACTGTCAATTGACACGCTGGAGCTTGGGGCTGAGTTGGCGGGCGAGCCCGCCTCCCTCGTGGTGCATGGCACTGCTCATTTGCGTTCGCTGCAGGACGCGACGGCCCATGTGGTTGCACGCCGTACAGGCGGCAACGGCGACTATGAGCTGCAACTGCAATTCGACCCTGCGCGCATCGATGCAACACTCCATTTGCAGGAGCCGGCCAACGGCCCGCTGGAAAATCTGTTGAAGGTGCCCGGCCTGGGCGAGTTGTCAGTCTCGGCCCGGGTCAATGGTCCGCGCAGTGCCGAGACAATCCAACTGGTTGTGGACGCAGGTCCGTTGCGGGGCCGGGCGCAGGGCACGGTCGATATTGTCAACGGCGCGGCGGATCTGAACTACTCCCTCACGGCGCCCCGCATGACACCGTACACGGGCCTCACCTGGGAGAGTGTGGACCTGAAGGGCCGCTTTCACGGCGCCTTCACCACACCTACGGCCGACGGGCATCTGCTGGTCAAACAGTTGCAGATTCCGGGCGGCCTGCAGATCGCGGCCGCGAACGCCGATCTCACGGCCAACTCCGGCTTGATGACTCTCAAGGCAGCGATTGATGGCTTGTTGATTCCGGGACCGCAGCCCACCCTGTTGCAGGACTCGAGGCTGTCGCTGGATGCCACCATGCGTCTGAACGACCCCAAGCGCCCGTTGGAGCTGGCGGCCACACACCGCCTGTTCGCACTCAAGGCGCATGCCATCACGGCGGGAGAACAGACCGCGCAACTCGATTTGCGATTGCCGGACATCGCACCGTTCGCCGCACTGGGCGGACAGAAGGTCCGCGGCAATGCGGATATCAAGGCACAAATCAAACACGATGAATCGTCGACGGATCTGACCGCCGACATCAACGCCAACATCGACGGCGGAGCCGCCGCATGGGCCAATCTGCTGCGCGGCGCCCCCAGTCGACTGCAGTTTGCCGGGCAGATGACCGATCGGAAAATCACTCTGGAGCGCCTGCAATTGACCGGACCTGCCCTCGCGCTGTCCGGCAATGCAACAGTCGCCCGATCCGAGGAGCAGAACCTCGATGCACGCCTGGAGGTCGGCTTGCCCGATCTGAGCCGGCTATCCCCCGCGCTCGCGGGCACCGCTAAACTGTCCGGCAAGCTCAAAGGACCGAGCCAGTCATTGAGCGCCGATACCGATCTCGCTGCCACGCTGTCCATCCACGACTCGCCGCGAGGCACCGTGTCAGCTACGGTGCATGCGGACGGATTGCCGAAGTCACCCCGAGGAACGATCGAGGCGCACGGCGATCTCGACGGTGCACCGCTCAATCTCAATGTCGCTCTGCAACGTGCCACGGGTGACTCAATACACGCAGTCATCGAACGCGCAGACTGGAAGAGCGCACATGCCGACGCCGATGTAACAACAAGTACCAACTTCGCCCAGGCAAAAGGCAGCGCCCGGTTTCGCATGACCCAGTTGAGCGACCTTAACAGGTTGCTGGCGAGCACACTACAGGGAAGTGTCAGCGGCAATCTGGCACTGACACCCGTCGCGGGTCACTCACGCCTCCAGATGCAGATCGACGCAAACGACGTCGTCGCGGGCGGCATCACATCCAACGCACAGTTGAGTGCCACGGGAACGACGGATGCACTGGACATCAAGTTGGCCGCCCAGTCGCCGGCAGTAGCGGGCGAACCCCTCAGTGTTGAATCCACCGCGCACCTCGATCTGCCGGCCAAACAATTGCAACTCGCCAGCCTCACTGCCTCCTATCACAATCAGGATATCAAGTTGCTGGCCCCCGCCAAGCTGTCTTTCGCCGCCGGCTTCGCCATCGAGGGTTTGAAAGTGGGTGCCCAGGAGGCGCGTCTGGAGGTCGACGGGCGGCTGTCTCCCTCACTCGATGTGCGCGCATCCCTGAAGCAGGTCAAACCTGAGTTGATCAACGCTTTCGTACCCCGCCTGCTGGCCAGCGGCACGATCCAGGCCGATGCCGCGGTGCAAGGATCGTTTGCCGCACCCACGGGCGAAATACATCTGGAGGCAAAAGGCATGCGCGCAGCGAACGATGCGGCTCGCGGCTTGCCCGCCACTGATCTACACGCTAACGCGCAGCTGATGGGCAGCACGGCGAACGTTGATGCGAAACTCTCGGCGGGTAGCGCGTCACAGCTTGCCCTCGCGGGGCGTGCGCCGCTGTCTGCTGAGGGCGCCCTCGATTTGAAACTCGCGGGCAACCTGGACATGGGCTTGTTGAATCCGCTTCTGGAGGCTCGCGGCCGGCACGTGACCGGCGCGCTCGCGATAGACACCACGGTCACAGGCGTAACCGCCGCCCCGGAAATCGGCGGCACCGTACGCCTGACAAAAGGCAGCCTCCGCGACTACGCGCAGGGCATCAATCTGTCGGACATCACTGGCGAGCTGACCGGCAATCACGGATTGCTCAAGATCGAAAAGCTGACCGCACGCGCCGCTCCCGGCGATGTGACAGTCGAAGGGACCATCGGTGTGTTGCAACCGAAGATACCGGTGGACTTGAAGTTGACGGCCAAGAACGCTCAGCCCATTGCCAACAATATTGTGACCGCCAATCTCAATGCGGATATCAAGGTGACGGGCACTGCGCGCGAGCGGTTGGATGTCAGTGGGAAAGTCGACATCAACCGGGCCGATGTGGAGATTCCGAGCGGCTTGCCGCCCAACGTGGCCGTGCTCGACGTGCGTCGCCCGGGACAAACCGCACCCGTGGCTCCTGAAAAGCCGCTGATCATCGGCCTGAGCATCACGGTGGATGCGCCCCGGCAGATCCTGGTGAAAGGCCGTGGACTCGACGCGGAGCTGGGCGGTCAGTTGCGGATTCGCGGGACGACCGACTCACCCTCCGTGGGTGGGGGATTCGAGTTGCAACGCGGCTTCTTCACACTCGCCAGCAACAAGCTCACCTTCTCGAATGGAACCGTGACCTTCAGTGGCGCGGGCCTGAAGAACAAGATCGATCCCACACTGGATTTCACGGCGCAGACACAAGTGGTGGAAGTGACCGCCACGGTCCGGATCACCGGTCTCGCTGATTCCCCAAAGATCGAGCTGAGCAGCACCCCCGAGCTCCCACAGGATGAAATTCTCGCCCGGCTGCTGTTCGGCCAGAACGCATCCCAACTCTCCGCGCTGCAGGTAGTTCAGATTGGCACCGCACTCGCCACCCTGAGTGGCGGCGGGGGCGGCTTCAATCCGGTTGCCAAGATCCAGAAGGCTTTGGGCCTGGACCGCCTCACGGTAGGCGGTGGCTCGAGTACCAACAGCGCGACCGGCACACAACAGAACAGCGGTGCCAGCATCGAGGCCGGCCGTTATGTTTCCAGCCGTGTCTTCGTGGCCGTAAAGGAAAGCACCACCGGCGCGAGCCAACTCGCAGTCGATGTGGACCTGAGCAAACACCTCAAGCTGCAAACGAAGCTGGGTAATGGCAACACCACGGCCCAGGGCACTACGCCGGAAAATGATCCCGGCAGCAGTGTAGGGCTCGCCTACCAGTTCGAGTATTGACGATGCGGGCCGCCGCGACGGGCGGCCGCCTCGGGCGCGAGGCTCAGGCCTTGGGCGGCGGCGTGCGCACGCGAATGTGCAGCTCGCGCAACTGCGCCTCGCTGACTTCCGTAGGCGCATCGGTCATCGGATCCGCAGCCGTCTGGGTCTTCGGGAATGCGATCACCTCGCGAATGCTGTCGGCGCCAGCCATCAGCATCGCCAGCCGATCGAGCCCGAACGCAATGCCGCCATGCGGCGGTGCCCCGAACTTCAGCGCATCCAGCAGGAACCCGAACTTCTTCTGTGCCTCTTCGGCGTTGATCCCCAACAGGTCGAATACGGTTGACTGCATTTCCTGCCGGTGAATACGGACAGAGCCGCCGCCGATCTCAGAACCGTTGAGCACCATGTCATAGGCTTTGGCCAGCGCACTCTCGGGGTCCGCACGCAACGCAGCCGGATCGTCATTCATGGGCGAAGTGAACGGATGGTGCATGGCGGACCAACGCTTCCCGTCAGCGTCCCATTCAAACATCGGGAAGTCGATGACCCACAACGGACGCCAGCCTTCCTTCACCAGCTTCAAGTCGTGGCCGACCTTGATGCGCAGCGCACCGATGGCATCGTTCACCACTTTCGCGGTGTCCGCGCCGAAGAAGACCAGGTCATTGTCCTGCGCGCCGGTGCGCTCGAGTATTCCCGCGACGGCCGCGTCATTGAGGAACTTGACGATCGGGGACTGCAATCCATCCCGACCCTTGGCCCGCTCATTGACCTTGATGTAGGCCAGTCCCTTCGCGCCATAACGACCGACGAACGCCGTGTACTCATCGATCTGTGAGCGCGGCAGCGAGCTACCACCCGGCACTCGCAGTGCCGCTACCCTGCCCTTGGGGTCTTTCGCGGGTCCCGCAAACACCTTGAAGTCGCAGTCTTTGACGAGGTCCGCGACATCCACCAGCTCCAAGGGAATCCGCAGATCAGGTTTGTCGGAGGCGAAACGACGCATCGCTTCAGCGAAGGTCATGCGCTCGATCGGATCCGGGAGCGCAACGCCCATCACAGCCTTGAAGAAATGCCGTACGAGCCCCTCCATCAGACGCATGATCGCGTCCTGAGTGAGGAACGACGTCTCGATATCGAGCTGGGTAAATTCCGGCTGACGATCCGCACGCAGATCCTCGTCGCGGAAGCAGCGCACGATCTGGTAGTACCGGTCGAACCCCGAAATCATCAGAAGCTGTTTGAAGATCTGCGGCGATTGCGGCAGCGCAAAGAACTTACCTTCGTGCGTCCGGCTCGGCACGAGGTAGTCGCGCGCACCCTCGGGCGTCGCCTTGGTCAACATTGGAGTTTCGAGATCGATGAAGCCGTTGTCATCGAGGAAGTGGCGCATGGACCGCGTAATACGATGGCGCAGACGCAGGCGCTGCTGCATCACCTCACGACGCAGGTCGAGATAGCGATACTTCAGGCGCACCTCTTCACCCACCGTCTCGTCGAGCTGGAATGGCAGGGGCTCGGAGCGATTGAGCAGCTCCAACTCCAGGGCCAGCAGCTCGACCCGGCCGGAGGCCAGATTCGAATTCGTAGTGCCGGTGGGACGCTCGCGGACCCGCCCCTTCACCTTGATTACGAACTCGCTGCGCAGCCGTTCGGCCTCTTTGAACATCGCCGCCGCATCGGGATCGAATACGATTTGCAGCAGACCTTCGCGGTCGCGAAGATCGACGAAAATAACGCCACCATGGTCGCGACGCCGGTGAACCCAGCCCGCGACGGTGACTTCCTGGCCGATCAGCTTGTCGTCGACCTGTCCGCAGTAATGTGAGCGCATAAGGCGCGCGATACTACGGAGCGCCCGCTACCCTCGCAACCGGGTGAGTCCCGGTCGCGTGCTCCTGAGGAATCACCACCCCGCAGGTGATGATCATCTTCATCGCCGCATCCACGCTCATGTCCAGCTCGACCACCTGGCTACGTGGGAAAATAACCAGGAACCCGGCCGTGGCATTCAGCGCGCTGGAGACGTAGACGCAGCAATGCGGCGTTCCGGTCTTGCGGGTGACCTCCGGAACGTCCTCCGCGGTCATGAAACCAAGGCTCCAGACTCCCAGCCGGGGGTACTCGATCATCACGACCTTGCGGAACGAGTTCGATTGGGAAAAAACGCTTTCCGCAAAGCTCTTTACGCCACCGTAGACGCTGCGGACCACGGGAATGCGGTTCAGCACGTCTTCCCAGACGGCCACGAGCTGTCGCCCAATGAGATTGGTGACCAGTAGCCCCGTCGCCAGCACGACAATGAACGCGAATACCGCCCCAAGACCCGGCAGCGCGAATCCGACGACTGCCTCCGGCCGGTACCGAGACGGCAGCAACAGCAGCGTCTCGTCCATGATGTGGATAAAGAAGGTTACGACCCATAAGGTCGCCAGAATGGGCAGCCAGATCAGGATGCCCGCTACAAGATAGCGTCGCAGGCCCCGTTTCTTCCCGCTACCGGCCAAGGGCCGCGCCCTCAGGGCTCATTTGCGCGCCTTTTTCCGCGCTGCAGTGGGCTTCGCCTTGCTCTTGGAAATCGCGGGGCGCGCCTTGGACGCCGCAGTCCGCGCGGGCGCCTTCGAGGCGGCCCCACCGCGACCACTCGACGCTCGGGCTGCGCTTTTCCCGCTCTCGCTGCCACCGCCACGGGCTCCGCCGCTGGCGCTGCGCGTGGTGCCACTACTGGTGCCGCGCCCCGAGCTTCCCTTGGTCTCCGACGCGCCCGACCCACCTTCCGCCTTCGCGACAGGCTTGGAAGCCGCCTCGGTTGTCCCGGATTCGGACTTGGAAGTCTCGGACTTCGCAGCCTCGGTCTTGGTCGAGGCATCCGACTTCGCCGAGTCATCGGCATCGGCGCCGGCGAGATTGCGCTTGTTTTCCTTATCGCCCTTGAAGTCGGTCTCGTACCAGCCGCCGCCCTTCAGGCGGAAATTCGGCGCTGAGACCAGCTTCTTCAGCGCCTTCTTGCCACACGACGGGCATTTCGTCAGAGGCGTGTCGCTGATCTTCTGCATCACCTCGGTGTAGAACTTGCAGTTCGAGCACTCGTATTCGTAAAACGGCATGGCGTTGCTGTCAGCCTGTCAGGGTTTAAGGTTATCCGTCGATTATAGGGGCTCAGGCCTTCTCGAACACCAAGTGCTCGTCCCGCACGCTCACCTGGATCCGGTCGCCCGGCCCGAAGGCGCCCTGCAGAATCTTCTGCGCCAGGGGGTTCTCGATCTGCTGCTGGATCGCCCGCTTCAACGGCCGCGCGCCATACACCGGATCGAACCCAGCCTCGCCCAGCAGGTCTCGGGCAGTGTCATTGAGCGACAACTCCATATTCCGTTCCAGCAACCGCTTGCGCAGGTAGCCGAGCTGGATATCCACAATCGACCGGATCTGCGTGGTTCCCAGCGGATGGAACACGACGATGTCATCGATCCGATTGATGAACTCAGGCCGGAAACTCTGTTGCACGATCTCCATCACCGCAGTCTTCATCCGCGTGTAGTTACCCTCGCCCGCAAACTCCTGAATGACCTGCGAGCCCAGGTTGGACGTCATGATGATGACGGTGTTACGGAAGTCCACCGTACGACCCTGGCCGTCCGTGAGGCGCCCATCATCCAACACCTGCAGGAGCACGTTGAACACGTCCTGATGCGCCTTCTCGACCTCGTCCAACAGGATCACCGAATAAGGACGACGCCGCACAGCCTCGGTCAGGTAGCCGCCCTCTTCGTATCCAACATAACCCGGAGGCGCACCGATCATGCGCGCCACCGAGTGCTTTTCCATGAACTCCGACATGTCGATGCGAATCATGGCCTCGTCGGTGTCGAACAGGAACTCGGCCAGTGCCTTCGACAGCTCAGTCTTACCGACACCGGTGGGTCCCAGGAACAGGAACGAGCCGTTGGGCCGGCGCGGATCCGACAATCCCGCTCGCGACCGACGGATGGCGTTGGCAACGATCTTTAGCGCGTCCTCCTGACCGACGACCCGCTTGGACAACGCTTCTTCCATACGAAGCAACTTGTCCTTCTCGCCTTCCAACATCTTCGAGACGGGGATACCCGTCCACTTGGAGACCACTTCCGCGATCTCCTCCTCCGTAACGTGATTGCGCACGAGCTGCGGCGTCTTGTTCTCCGCGTCCAATGCGAGTTGCAGGCGCTTCTCGAGCTCGGGAATCTTGCCATACTGCAGCTCAGCCATCCGCTGCAGGTCGCCGGCACGGCGGGCTGCCTCGAACTCGCCGCGGGTCCGATCGAGTTCGGCACGAACCTGCGCGGCACCCTGCAAGGCAGCCTTTTCAGACTTCCAGATCTCCTCGAGATCGGCGTACTCCCTCTCGAGTCCGCTCAGGCTTTCCTGCAGTGTGGCCAGACGCCGCTTGGAAGCTTCGTCCTGCTCCTTCTTCAACGCTTCACGCTCGATCTTCAACTGAATGATGCGGCGCTCGAGCCGATCCAACGCCTCCGGCTTGGAATCGATTTCCATGCGAATGCGCGCGGCCGCCTCATCGATCAGGTCAATCGCCTTGTCCGGCAATTGGCGATCAGCGATGTAGCGATGTGACAGGGTCGCCGCGGCGACAATCGCAGGGTCGGTGATGTCCACGCCATGGTGAACCTCATACCGCTCCTGCAAGCCGCGCAGGATGGCAATGGTGTCTTCAACAGACGGCTCGTCAACCAACACCTTCTGGAAGCGCCGCTCCAAAGCAGCGTCTTTCTCAATGTACTTCCGGTATTCGTCCAACGTTGTGGCGCCAACGCAGTGGAGCTCGCCTCGAGCGAGCGCGGGCTTGAGCATGTTGCCAGCATCCATGGCCCCCTCCGCTTTGCCAGCGCCCACCATGGTGTGCAACTCATCGATGAACAGGATGACCTGCCCTGCCTGTTTGGATAAGTCGTTCAACACGGCCTTGAGGCGCTCCTCAAATTCGCCGCGAAACTTCGCACCTGCGATCAGAGCGCCCATGTCGAGCGCGAGAATGCGCTTGTTCTTCAGTCCTTCCGGCACCTCACCATTGATGATGCGCTGAGCCAGGCCCTCAACAATCGCAGTCTTACCGACACCCGGCTCGCCGATCAGAACGGGGTTGTTCTTGGTGCGGCGCTGCAGGACCTGGATCGTGCGACGAATCTCATCGTCGCGACCGATGACAGGGTCCAACTTGCCTGCTGTTGCACGCGCAGTCAGGTCCAAAGTGTACTTCTCGAGTGCTTGCCGGCTCTCTTCAGCGTTGGCGTCATTCACCTTCTCGCCACCGCGCACGTCTTCGATTGCCTTTTCTATTGCACCCTTGACGGCGTGAGCGCTCTTGAGCGCGGCGGCCAACGCGCGATCGTCGAATGCGGCGAGGACGAACAGTTCACTGGAGATGAATTGGTCGCCGCGTTGTTGCGCCAGTTTATCGGTGACGTTCAGGAGCTTGTTGAGGTCGTTCGAGATGTGAATCTCGCCCGGGGTCCCTTCGACACGCGGCAGGCGGTCGAGCAGAGCCTGCAACTCGGAGCGCAACTTGTTGGTGTCGACGCCAGCCTTGAGCAGCAGGGGGCGGACACTTCCGCCCTGGCTGTCGAGCAGCGCGAGCAGTACGTGCGCCGGCTCCATGAACTGATGGTCGCGACCGAGCGCGAGTGACTGCGCGTCGGCCAGCGCCTGCTGGAATTTACTGGTGAGTTTGTCCTGCCGCATAAGGGGTACTACCACGGGGCCGTTTGGGTTGCGATCAAAATGGGGGCAATCCCCAGGTGCTTCAAGCCAGTACAAGTACTGAAGACAGCGGCCGCGCGGCGGGCTAGGCGCCCGGCCAGCGCCAGAACGGCTAGTGCGTCAGCGTCTCAGCCCAAGCGATCACGCCTACCCCCAGCCCCATCAGCAGCACCTGCGCCAGGCTCGTCCGGGGGTCCGCCCGACGGTGTAGTCCCGGGATCAGGCCGGCGACGGCGATATATAGAAAGCCCGCCGCCGCCAAGGCCAGGGCATACGGCAAAGCTTCCTGTGCCTCGCTGAGGCCAAAGTACGCGACGATACCCCCCAGCACCGAGGCCAAGCCGGTCGCCATATTCAAAAACATTGCGCGCTTGCGGGATATTCCGGCGTGCAAAAGAAGCGCGAAGTCCCCCACGCGATGGGGGATTTCATGGGCGGCCACCGCCAGCGTCGTGACCAGACCCAGCGGGACGTTGGTCAGGAATGCGGCGGCTATGAGGATGCCGTCCAGGGCGTTGTGGATGCTGTCACCAATGAGGACGAGAACGCCGGCTGCGCCGTCACGGCCGTGGTTGTGGCCGTGGTCGTTATGGTTGTGGCCGTGGTCGCTATGTCCATGACCACTGTGGGCGTGGTCGTGGCCATGACTGTGGTTATGGGCCGGGTTATGCGCGTCTTTTTGGGAATGCGCGTCATGGTCATGTTCGTCCGCGACGGCGTCCTCTTGCGCAAGGGCATCGGTGACCCCGTGCGCGACCATCTTTCTTACTGTCGGGTCTTCATGCTCGTGTGAATGTGCGTGCCTCCAAAGCACGAGCTTTTCGATGATGAAGAACACGCCCAGCCCCACCACCAGCGCCACACCGATGGCATGCGCCCCGCCTGGACCGACGCTCTCCATCGCCTCCGGCAGCAAACCCAGCAAGGCTGCGCCAATCAGGGCACCCGTCGCGAAGCTGATGAAATGGGGGAGCAGACGAAGGCCCGTCTGCTCCGGAAGCAGTAGGAAAAGGCCCGCGAAGGCAGCGCTGGCAATGCCGCCAACCGCAGTAAAGAGGACTATCCAGCCGAGAAGGGGCAAGGCCACTCTGCTTTTTGTTACGCCAAGCCTGACATTTTAACACGCGCGTCCATTTGTTCGGCCCGCGTGGGGCGGGCCCTTGCAGGGGCCACCGCGACCCGCGGGCCCAGCGCCATCTCACTCAGCTAGCGCGCCGCGGGCTCAATCCAGATCAATGCGGCCATGCGTCCACATTGGCCGTCTCGCCGGTAAGAGAAGAACCGGTCCGCTTCCGCAAAGGTGCACCAACCACCGCCATAGATAGAGGCGATCCCGAGTGCCTCCAAGCGCAGTCGCGCCAGGGCATACAAATCGCACTGCCACCGCCCGCGGGCGTTCGCTGTGAACGCCGACGCCACCCGGGTAGCCGGGTCGGCTGCCGCCGCACTCACGCCGCTCGTGCGCGCATCCACCCCAGAGCCCCCGTCGGCCGCCGCCGCCAAAAACGCGGTGCGCACGTCATCACCAACTTCAAAGTGCCGTGGCCCGATTGCGGGCCCCATCCAAGCAATAACCTGGGACGCGGGAACGCCCATCCGGGCGACGGTCGCCTCTAACACCCCGCCGACCAACCCCCGCCACCCCGCGTGCGACGCACCCACCACCGACCCATCCAATGCTGCAAACAAAACCGGCATGCAATCCGCGACTCGAATGGCGCAGACACGCCCCGCATCGCGCGCTACTGCAGCATCCCCTGTCCGCGGCGAGCTGACATCGGCGCTGTCTGCAAGAACGTCCACGACCTCAATTCCATGAACCTGCTCCAACCACGCAGGCTCCGCGGGCAATCGAAGCGCGACTCTCACACGTCGCCGATTCTCCGCAACGCTTTCAGGCGAATCACCGATGCGAGACCCAAGGTTCAGCGAGTCATAGGGCGCAGCGCTGACCCCGCCCGTCCTCAAAGTGAACGCCGCCCGCACACGCGGCGGCGGCGGCCAGTCAGGCGAGATCAGGCCAACGCCAGCCATGACGGGCCCAACCTGCTCACCGCCCACTCTCCTTCAAATCCCCCTCCATCACCTCAACCAATTGCGCCATATCGGCAGGCAGTGGCGCCTCCCACTCCACTTCCCGGCCAGTAACAGGGTGTTGCAGCTTCAGCCGCGCCGCATGCAAAGCCTGCCGCTTGAACCCCGCAAGCGCACCCACAAGCTCCGAACTGGCACCCGCCGGCACGCGCTTCCGTCCACCGTATGCGGGGTCCCCCACCAACGGGTAACCGATGTGCGCCAGATGCACTCGAATCTGATGCGTGCGCCCCGTTTCCAACTCCGCGCGCACCAGCGTGTGCGACCGAAAGCGCTTCAATACACGGTAGTGAGTAACCGCCGGCCGCCCATCGCTGCGGACTGCCATTCGCGTGCGCTGACTGCGATGCCGCCCGATCGGCTCATCAACCGTGCCACCGGCGGTCATCACACCAGTACACAACGCGATGTAGTGCCGCTCAACCTCGCGTTCGGCAAGTGCGGCCACCAGCGCGGTGTGCACCTCAGGAGTCCGCGCAACCACCAACAGGCCGCTTGTGTCCTTGTCGAGCCGGTGAACGATTCCCGCGCGCGGCACGACGGCCAGCTTGGGGTCAAACGCCAGTAGAGCGTTCTGCATCGTCTGACCCGAGTTCCCCGCACCGGGGTGGACGACCATCCCCGGAGGCTTATTGATGACGATCAGCGCGCGATCTTTGAAAACAATCTCGAGCGGCATTGCCTCCGCCGCCACCTGCTCGTCTGCCTCAATCCGAGCCTCTATCAGGACCCGCTCGCCACCGACGACCTTGTCTCGACCGCGGAGCAGACGTCCATCGACCTGGACGGCTCCAGCCTCGATCCAACCCTGCAATCGGGCCCGTGAATACTGCGGCAGCGCCCGCGCAAGCGCCTGATCAAGACGCATCCCGGCCATATCCGGGGGTAGCTCCAGGGAGTGCTGACGGATCTCAGCCTCCGGACGGAACTTGGCCACCGGATCGGCGGTCCGAAGTCCTGGCCCGGGATTCGATATACTTCCTCGATTCATACGGCGCGAAGCCAAAGAAAGGCCCTCATTTTGTTGCCCTCGTCCGGTCATTTTGCGCGCGGCTGTGTGCTCGCGCTGTGCATGGTCCTACTTACAACGGCCGGATGCCGCTCCCATCGCGGCAGGGATCCGACGAAATCCAGCCCCGAAGTGCTTTACAAAAAAGCGCATCAGAGCTTGATGTCGTACGATTTCCAGGCCGCGATCAAGGGCTACGAGGCGCTCACCGCGCGATTTCCGTTCACGGATCAGGCGCGGCAGGCCCGCCTGGACCTGATCTACGCATATTACCGTGCTGGTGAGAAGGAGTCGGCCACCGATGCTGCCGAAACCTTCATCCGCGAGAACCCGACACACCCCCGCGTCGATTACGCGTGGTACGTGAAGGGCCTCGTCGATTTCGAGCGTCAACCGAACGCCCTCGAGAAGCTCTTTCGTGTGGACTTGAGCCAACGGCCGCCGAGTACCGCGCGCAAGTCCTTCAGCGCGTTTCGCACGGTCGTCGAGCAGTACCCCAAGAGCGAATACGCGCTCGACGCCGAACAGCGAATGATCTACCTCCGTAATCGGTTAGCCGACTATGAGGTGCATGTCGCGCGGTATTACATGAAGCGGGGCGCTTACGTCGCCGCGGCGCAGCGGGCAAAAGGATGCGTAGAAAATTTCGACGGTGCGCCCGCAGTCAAAGAAGCTCTGGCAATCATGGTCGAGGCCTACGACCACCTGAACCTGAAGCCACTTTCGGCCAAGGCCCGCGAAGTTTACCAGCTGAACTACGGCGGTGAGGTGAAGCAAGCCCAGGCCGACGTGAAACGCCCGTGGTGGAAACTCTGGTAAGGGTGGCGGCTACCGCCGGTACCCGTTCGTAATCGGATATCGCCAGTCCCGCCCGAAAGCCCGCCGGCTGACACGCACACCCGGCGGCGCCTGGCGGCGCGTGTACTCGTTCCTCTTGACCATATCCAGCACTCGGCCGACGGTCGTCCGATCGAAGCCACGCGCCTCGATTTCATCGACCGAGAGATCCTCTTCAATAAACGCCTCGAGAATGGCGTCCAACACCTCGTACGCCGGCAGCGAATCCGAGTCCTTCTGATCGTGACGCAGCTCGGCCGACGGTGGACGGTCGATGACCCGCTGTGGAATCACCCGCCCGCCGGCGTTCCGGTACGCAGCGAGGCGATAAACCAACATCTTGCTGCAATCCTTGATAGGTGCAAATCCGCCCGCCATATCGCCATACAAAGTAGCGTAGCCAACGGCCATCTCGCTCTTGTTGCCCGTGGTGAGCAGCATCTTGCCGGTCTTGTTCGAGATACCCATCAACAGCAGCATCCGGCAACGCGACTGAATGTTCTCTTCGGTCGCATCCGGAGGCCGTCCGGCGAATTCGTTCTTCAGCGTGGACAGCGTTGCGTCGAACATGCTCTCAATGGATAGGACGCTGTACTCGACCCCCAGCAGGCCAACCTGCTCCTGCGCATCATCCAAACTCATGGATGACGTATATCGGGAAGGCATCATGACAGCATGGACCCGGTCAGCTCCGAGCGCATCGACTGCGATCGCAAGCGTCAGCGCGGAATCAACGCCGCCAGACAACCCCATCACAACGCCCGGAAAACCGTGCTTGTTGACGTAGTCGCGTACGCCGACGACGAGCGCCCCGTAGACACTCGCCTCATCACTCAGCTCAGGCTCGATATGCCCCGGCTTGGGAACAACCCGCCCGTTGCTTTCGCGAGTAAAGTCAACGACATATGTTCCTTCGCGAAAAGCCGGCGCGCGCAAGACCACCGCACCCTCGGCATTCATGACGAAAGAATTGCCGTCAAAAATCAGCTCGTCCTGGCCCCCGACCATGTTGACGTAAGCCATCGGCAAACCGACATCCAACACGCGAGCCCGTGCGACCGTCTCGCGCTCACGCTGCTTGTGGATCTCGAACGGCGAAGCGTTGATCACAATCAACAGCTCGGCGCCATCGGAGCGGGCGAGCTGGGCAGCCTCGGGCTGCCAGATGTCTTCGCACACCAGCAGGCCGCAACGGAACCCCTGCACATCGACCACTGACGGTTGTGCGCCAGCCTGGAAATAGCGCTTTTCGTCGAAAACCTTGTAGTTGGGGAGCTCGGCTTTGCGGTGGATGGCGGCAATTGTGCCGCCGGTGATCAGGGCCGCGGAGTTATAGATGGCAGTGCCTGCGTATTCCGGGAATCCGAACATCACGCTGACGTCCGGCACTTCCTCGCGGACCCTGGCCAGGCCTGCTTCGATCTGGCGACGGAAACCGCGGTGAAAGAGCAGATCCTCAGGGGGATACCCCGACAGCGACAACTCGGGAAACAACACCAGATCCGCCTGCAGGTCCGCACGGGCTTGCCGCGCGACATTGACCACGCGCGTTGCATTTCCGTGCACGTCGCCAACCAGCAGATCCAGTTGCGCGAGTGCGATCCTGAGTGACTGTTTCATAGGCCGCCGCCGGCGTGACCGCCGTTAGAGCCAGTCTATTCTTTCACGACTCAGCGTCGCTTGCTCTTGCCGCTGGGCTGGGTGGTCTTTTTGGCCACCGCGGCGCCGCGCTTGCTCGCCTTCTTCACCGCGCGAGTCATCTGCTGGACGACACTTCTGGCCCGACTCACCAGGGCCGCAGCGCCGCGCAAGGCCGGCTGCGCTTTGCCGCCCTTTGCCGGCGTCTTTGTCTTTGCCGCCGGCTTGGCCACCTGCTTGGCCGCAGCCTTCCCACGACCGCCCGCCGAAGCGCCGCCCTTCGTGGTACCTGAAGACTTGGACGCAGCGCCCTTGGCAGCTGCAGCGTTCTTCGACGCCCCGCCCTTCGAGTTGCCGCCGCTCGATTTAGCGACAGCACCCTTCGGCGCAGTACCCTTCTTACCCGCCCCCGTCTTGGCCGACTTGGTCTTCGATTTGCGCAAATTCACAGCCGGATCCGCTGGTCGCGGCGGGCTTCCGGCAGGATGCGCCACCCGGGCTGCCCGCGCGCGCCGTCCCTTGAGCAGCTCGTTCATAGCTGACCCGAGCTCTGCTGGTGACTTCACCGAACGGACGCCCGCGTTTTCGAACGCTGCGTATTTATCAGCGGCCGTGCCCTTGCCGCCCGCAACGATGGCGCCAGCGTGACCCATACGTTTCCCTGGGGGAGCCGTGACACCTGCGATGTACGCTACGACAGGCTTCGTCACAAACTTGCGGATGAAGTCCGCGGCGGCTTCTTCGTCACTGCCACCAATCTCGCCGACGAGGATGATTCCCTCGGTGCGAGGGTCGCGTTCGAACAGCTCCAACACGTCGATGAAGTTCATGCCACGGACGGGATCACCACCGATACCGACGCAGGTGCTCTGCCCGAGTCCGATGTTGGTTGTCTGGTAGACAGCCTCGTACGTCAACGTGCCGGAGCGCGACACGATTCCCACTGATCCCTTCTTGTGGATGAACCCGGGCATGATCCCGATTTTGCATTCTTCCGGCGTGATGACACCCGGACAATTCGGGCCGACGAGCCGTGTGCCCGCACCTGCGAGCACCGACTTCACACGAACCATGTCGTTGACTGGCACACCTTCGGTGATACAGACAACCAGCTCGATACCTGCATCAACTGCTTCCAGGATCGAATCCGCGGCGCCGGCGGCCGGCACGTAAATCATGCTGGCAGTCGCACCCGTCTCGCGCACTGCGTCCTGGACGGTGTCAAATACCGGCTGTCCCAGATGCGTCTGCCCACCACGACCCGGCGTAACACCGCCCACGAGCTTCGTCCCGTACGCCAACGCCTGTTCAGAGTGAAACGTGCCTTGCTTACCCGTGAAGCCCTGGCAAATAACCTTAGTATTCCGATTGATCAAAATGCTCATTTACTTCGCCTTGGCCGACGCGACAACCTTGCGCGCAGCATCTGTCAGATCACTAGCAGCAGTAATGGTCAGCCCACTCGTGGCCAACATCTCGCGCGCCTTGTCGGCATTCGTACCCTCGAGCCGAACGACTACGGGCACTTTGACTCCAACGTTCTTGACGGCGTTGATCACGCCATCGGCGATCAGGTCACAGCGGACGATTCCGCCGAAAATATTGACCAGAACCGCGCGTACCTTCGGGTTCGAGAGAATCAACTGGAAGGCCGCGGTCACCCGCTCGCTGGTCGCGCCCCCACCCACGTCGAGGAAGTTGGCAGGCTGCCCACCGTGCAGCTTGATGAGATCCATGGTCGCCATCGCAAGCCCTGCGCCATTGACCATACAAGCGATGTCCCCATCGAGCGATACATAGTTCAGATCATGCTCGCTGGCCCGACGCTCCATCGGATCTTCCTGGTTCACGTCGCGCAGCTTCGCGATATCGGGATGGCGAAACACGGCGTTGGCATCGATGTTGATCTTGGCATCGAGCGCCAAGAGGCCACCTGACTTGGTGACAATCAGCGGATTGACCTCGACGAGGCTCGCGTCCTTTTCCAGGTAAAGCCTGTACAGTCCCATCGCCATGGCCTGGAACTCGGTGACCTGCGTGCCTTTCAGCCCCAATCCAAACGCGAGCTGCCGGCATTGATAGCCCTGCAACCCCGCGGCCGGATGAATGTTGACCGTGAGAATCTTCTCGGGCGTCTTCGCGGCCACCTCTTCGATGTCCATGCCGCCAGCCGCGGATGCGATCAGCGCGATGCGCCCACGCTCGCGATTCAGAGTGAGCGACAGATAGATCTCGCGCTCGATGTCGGAGCCCGACTCCACGTACACGTGCTCGACGGGAAGCCCCTCGGGACCGGTCTGCTTGGTCACCAACTGAGTGCCCAGCATGTCTTTTGTCGCGGAGCGGACCGTGTCCAGATCGCGAGCGACTTTGACACCACCGGCCTTGCCGCGGCCACCCGCGTGGACCTGTGCCTTCACGACCCAAACGGATCCACCCAGTGCCTCGGCGGCTTTCACGGCCTCGTCCGCGCTCGCCGCCACACGGCCAGTGGGAACCGCAATTCCGTAGCTTCGAAAGACGTCTTTGGCTTGATATTCGTGCAGATTCATTTCGTAGCCTCATCGGCAGGCCACACGGCCCGCCCGGTTCGCGCAAAACCGTCATTCTCGCGAAAAACCCCGGCACGTACCAGCAATGTGATGAGCTGCGATGCCGTTCGCGATTCCACACACTGCATGGTGGTACAGTCGCCGCCGCCCACGGCGTGCGGCCGGACGGACACTATTCTTCAATCATGCCGGTGAACGCAGCGCCTGCACCCTCCGCTCCGACTGATCTCGCCTGGCGCGTGATCGGTCTTCTCAATCTGTATCGGCTGCTGGTGCCGCTGGTACTGATCGCCGTGCAGGCGCTCGCCGGACCCCAATGGACCCTTCTCGCGGTACGTCCCCGACTGTTTCTGTCGGCATGCATCGCCTATCTCGCGGCCGGCGTGCTGCTCATCATCGCTCGCCGGCTCGAATGGTCCAGCATGCGCATTGTCGCGCTCGTGAACTCGGGAGTGGATTCAGCCGCAATCGCTTTGATCTTATATGCCAGCGGAGGAGTCTCGAGCGGGCTGGGAATCCTGCTGGTGCTCCCGGTGGGAGCGATGGCAGTCCTTTCGGATCACCGGGACGCTTTCCTCTTTGCCGCAGTGGCCGCCATCGCCGTCCTGGTCCAACAAATCTTCGTCAGCCTTGACGAAGGGGCCCCCACTACCGATTACACGACGGCCGGCGTCCTCGGTAGCGTCCTCTTCCTGATTGCGCTGTCAGCGTGGCCGATCGCAAACCGGTTGCGTGAAAGCGAAGCGCTCGTCAAACGGCAGGAAGTCGACCTGGCGAATCTCGCTCAACTGTCGCAGTACATCATCCAGCATCTGCGCGAGAGCATCCTCGTGATCGACACCCACGATCGCATCCGGTTGATCAACGAGTCCGCGGCACACATTCTCGGAGATACCAACGCCTTTCCGGAAGCGCTGCTCGGAGAGGCCTCGCCACGGCTGCTCTATCTTCTGGAGACGTGGCGTCAGAATCAGGGTAACAACGTAGTATTTCCCAGCGCTGATCAAACATTCGTGGCCGCCGACGGTGCGCGCGTAGTTCGGGCGCATTTCGCGCCGCTGGGCGGCTTGAGTCCCGCGCCCGTCATCGTCTTCCTCGAGGATACGACGCTGCTGGCCGAACGCGTTCAGCAGTCCAAATTGGCGGCACTGGGACGCTTGAGCGCCAGCATCGCGCACGAGATCCGCAATCCGGTGGGCGCCATGAGCCATGCCGCGCAGCTTCTGGGCGAATCGGCCACTTTGAGCAGCGGCGAGAAGCGCTTGACGGAAATCATGCGCACGAATGCCGACCGCGTGAGTGCAATCATCAACAACGTCCTGCGTCTGTCAAAACGTGAGGAAGCCCGTATCGAGACTTTGTCGCTACAGGCGTGGACGGAAGAGTTTCACGACGAGTTCTGCGAGACCATGCAATTGCCCGTAGAACGGCTTCGCACGACCGACGCCGGTCCGGGCGTCGAAGTGCGGGCAGATCCGTCACAACTTCGGCAGATCGTCTGGAACCTGTGCGAGAACGCGTTCAAGCACGGCGCAAGCGACCGTCCCGATGCGGTCGTGGAGATCCGCCATGGCCGCCTGAGCCCCCTGGGGCGGCCGTTCCTGCAAGTCATGGACCGCGGCTCTGGAGTCAGTCCCGAGAACGCCGAGCGCATCTTCGAGCCCTTTTTCAGCGGAGGACGTGGAACGGGTCTCGGTCTGTTCCTCGCACGCGAGCTTGCCCAGACAAATGGAGCTACTCTGCTATATGAGCCCCGGCACGGAGGCGGGAGCATTTTTCGATTGGTGTTCGCAGATCCACGGCGGTGGGAGGCCTGATGAATGTGACTGCTGCGAGTACACGAGCCGCCGGCGCCCGGCCCGTGGTACTCATCGTGGACGACGAGCCCGACCTGCTCGAGCTCGTCAGCCTCACATTGAGCCGCATGAATCTCGACACGCGCACCGCGCCCGATGTCGGCACGGCACGGCGGCTTCTCAAGACCGAGCAGTTCGATCTGTGCCTCACCGATATGCGCCTGCCCGACGGAGACGGTCTCGACCTCGTGGCATGGATCCAGGAAAACCGTGCGACCGTGCCGGTCGCCGTCATCACGGCCCACGGCAATGTTGAATCGGCAGTGCGCGCGCTGAAGCTGGGGGCTTTCGACTTCGTGTCCAAGCCTCTGGACCTCGGCGTGTTGCGCAAGCTCGTCGGCAGCGCCGTGAGGCTCGGCGACCGCGACGAAATTGACAATGCCACCGCCAATATCCGTGGCCCGCGCCTGATTGGCAGATCTGCCGCCATGGAGCAGTTGCGCGAGATGATCAGCCGGGTGGCGCGCAGCCAGGCGCCGGTTCACATCTTCGGCGAGTCCGGCACCGGCAAGGAGTTGGTAGCCCGTCTCGTGCACGAAAGCGGCTCCCGCCGCAGCGGCCCCTTCATTCCCGTCAACTGCGGCGCGATACCGACCGAGCTGATGGAAAGCGAGCTGTTTGGCCATAAACGCGGCAGCTTCACGGGTGCCGTCGCGGACAAGCGCGGGCTCGTACAAAACGCGGAAGGCGGCACGCTGTTCCTCGATGAAGTGGCCGACCTCCCGCTGCACATGCAGGTGAAACTGTTGCGCCTCGTGCAGGAGAAGACTGTCCGTGCGATCGGCGAGTCGCGCGAAGAAGCGGTCGATGTGCGCATTCTGTCCGCGACGCACAAGAACCTTGCAGACCTGGTAGCCGAAGGTCGCTTCCGCGAAGACTTGTTCTATCGCATCAATGTCATTGAGCTCAGGGTCCCCTCGTTGCGCGAGCGCAGCGCCGATATCCCCGACCTCACGGAAACCATCCTCGCCAGGATGGGCAAGCGCATGAGCATGGATCCGCCCCGGATCAGCGAGGACGCCTACCGGGTGCTGCATGAATATCCGTTTCCAGGGAATGTCCGTGAGTTGGAGAACGTCCTCGAGCGAGCCCTGACACTGTGCAGCGGCGGCATAATCACGCCGGAGCACATTAAGTTACGTGCGGCGGTGAGACCTGCCACCGAAGAAGGCGCAGCTGCGTTGTCAGCCGCCACCGATGCTGCGAAAGCACCGGCGCTGGGAGCCCAACTCGAAGACATCGAGCGTGACGCCATCGTCAAGGCGCTCGAGAAAACGCGCTACAACAAGACGGCGGCGGCCAAACTGCTGGGAATGAGCTTTCGCGCGCTGCGCTACCGCATCAAGAAACTGAACATCGAATAGTGCGCGGCAACCTGACCTGACACGCAGTGTCAGTTTCTGACACCAAACGGACGCAGCGTCGCCTGTCTGTGACAATACTAAGGTAAATCAAACATCGCGTTGCCGTGCAACAGCTCCGCGAAATCATCAAGTTAACTGAAGATGCCGCGATGGCATGTCGCTTGCAACTCATCCACCTGCAGGTGCGCAAGCGCCGCTGATTTTACAAATCCAACTCGAGGAATCATTCCATGAAGTCTGTGCAAAAGGGTTTTACCCTGATCGAATTGATGATCGTGGTTGCGATCATCGGTATTCTCGCCGCGATCGCCATCCCGGCTTATCAGGACTACACCATCCGTGCCCAGGTGACGGAAGGCCTGAACCTCGCCGGCGCCGTCAAGGCATCGGTTGCTGAGACCTACTCGCAGACTGGCGCGTGGCCGCTCAACCTGACTGCCCTGGGCATTGCCAATGCTCCTTCGGGCAAGTATGTGTCGGGCGTCACAATTGCGACCGGCGTCATTTCGATTACGTATAGCGGCACCGCTCCTCAGCAGGCCAATACGAATCTGAACGGCCTGATCCTGGG